>CEUM01137065.1_pt1 | contig 230744 bp, 205 predicted proteins | sample 356421 | NCBI WGS metagenome assembly CEUM01 (sample SAMEA2622716, study PRJEB7988) | marine metagenome | biome: marine biome (ENVO:00000447); feature: surface water layer (ENVO:00002042); material: "saline water (ENVO:00002010), including plankton (ENVO:xxxxxxxx)" | depth 5 m
TGGGGATTCATTTTCCTAAATGGTTAAAAAACGACCTTACCCATTCTAAAGATATCTTAGGTTCATCAATAGATACCTGTTTAAGAACCTTCAGAGAACTCGTTGATTTCTCACTAAAAAAAGGCATACCAATTGGCGCGAATATCGAATCCGTTTCTATCCGAAAAGACGAAATTGATGCGTCAGTAGAGCTGTTGGAAAATGTGAAGGACATCCTGAATAAAAAACTATAAAGTTGATTCCTTGTTCAAAAACAACAAGAAAAAAATACATTAAGAGTCAGAAGTGAAAAATGGAACCAAAAACGCTTGCTAAATTCACCTTCCGGATTCAAACCAAAAAGGTTGTTCTATTTTTCTTTTGTTTATTCAACCTAACATTATTTGCCCAGGATTTCACTCAAAATGTAAGAGGTACGATCACAGACGCACAATCAGGCCTTGGAATACCAGGCGTGATGGTTCAGTTATTGGAAGGGGACTCATCCAATGTTGTTTTATCGGATTTAGAAGGGAATTATAAATTAGAAAAAGTACCTGTGGGCAGGGTAGACATTCTCTTTGTCATGACAGGGTATGATCCTGTTTACAGAAGAAACTTGGTTGTAGCTTCTGGTAAAGAGCTGATATTAAACATAAAGATGGAAGAAAACGTGAATGACCTGCAAGAAGTCAGAATCGAAATAAAATCCAACCAGCTTAAACCAAATAATAAAAACGTTGTAAACAGTAACGTGAACTTAAATCCCGAACAAACACAGAAATTTGCAGGAACCTTGCTGGACGTTTCTAGAATGGCTGCGAATTACGCAGGAATTGTCCCTTCAGGAGATCAACGAAACGATATAATTGTAAGAGGAAATTCCCCATTAGGAATAGTGTGGCGATTAGAAGGCGTTAATATACCAAATCCAAACCATTTTGGATCACAAGGCGCATCAGGCGGGCCAATTTCAATTCTTAACAACAACAATTTATCCAGTTCGGATTTTCTTACAGGGGCCTTTCCAGCTGAATATGGAAATGGCATATCAGGAGCCTTTGATTTAAAAATGAGAAATGGAAATAATGAGAAAGTAGAATACACAGGAATGGTTGGATTTAACGGTTTTGAACTGGGTATTGAGGGACCTTTCTCAAAAAAAAGCAAAGCATCCTTTATGATAAACTATCGATATTCTACCATAGGTGTATTTGACGCATTAGGAATAAGCTTTGGATTTCCAGCAGTCCCGCAATATCAAGATGTGTCGTTTAAAATTAATATTCCTACAAAAGGAAAAATAGGTCGTTTCCAAATCTTTGGAATAGGAGGGACAAGCTATATCGAATTACTAGACAGCGAAAAAGAAGAAGGTGAATGGACATTTACCTCCTCTGGTACCGATGTGCTTTTTGGAACCGATGTAGGCGTTATAGGATTAAACCACAAAAAATACATTTCTAAAAAATCCTTTTGGAGCAACACCGTATCCGTTTCAGCGAACAGCAATAACATTTCATCCGATACCCTGCATGACATTACCTTCCAACCATTTAACACCTATAAGAATCAATCCGTTCGTTCTAACTATTCCTGGAACTCATTCTTCAATTCGAAACTAAATGCGAAACACACCTCTAAAATCGGATTAATTGCGGATTACATCGATGTGAATTTCAGTGAAGAGTTTTATTCCAACAAACTGTCCACATGGCTACCCATACTGGATTATAAAGGAGGAACAACCTTGCTTCAAACCTATGCACAGCATCGATACAAACCTCTGAATAAACTAGTCATGAACGCAGGGCTTCATTATCAAAGGCTAATGCTTAATAATGCCGATATCATTGAGCCCCGATTTTCACTTAAATATGATATCACCCAAAAGCAATCTATTAGCTTAGCATCAGGACTTCACTCACAAATGCATCCATTACGTGTTTATCTATTAGAAACAAATTATGATGATGGGACAAGTGCAAAAACCAATCTCAATTTAGATTTCACTAAAAGTGTCCATTATGTTATTGGATATAATTACATGTTAAGTCCAAACGTAAAATTTAAAACAGAAACCTATTATCAGTCTATATATGACACACCCGTTAAAGACGGAAGCTTCTTTTCCATAGCCAATGCAGGAGCCGATTTCATTTTCCAAGACGAAGACAGTTTAGTCAATAACGGAACAGGTTCCAATATGGGGGTAGAACTTACCCTTGAAAAAGTGTTTAATAAAAACTATTATTACTTGGTAAATGCATCCTTTTACGATTCGCGCTATGTAGGAGGAGATGGAATAGAAAGAAACACTGCCTTTAATGGGAACTATACCTTTAACGCATTGGGAGGGTATGAGCTAAAAATATCCAAGAAACATGTATTTACATTCGATTTTAAATTTGCCTCATCAGGAGGAAAAAGATACCTCCGTTTAAACCTTCAGGAATCCATCAAAAACAATGAGGCCGTATTTGACAACACCTCAGTGTATGAGCTCAAATTTGATGACTATTATCGATTCGATATCCGCGCAGGATTTAGAATAAATACAAAGAAAATAACCCATCGATTTGCCCTAGATGTTCAAAACATCACCAATCGACAAAATATTTTCAGAGAAGTTTTCGATGCCGGATCAGGAGAGATAAAGCAGGAATATCAACTCGGCCTTTTTCCTGTAGTTTTTTATAAAATATCATTTTAAACAGTCATCTTAAACCCAAGGAAGGTTTTTTCTTTCCTTCCAATAAAATTGAGGAGAAATAGCCAAACCTCTCAATTCGTTTAAATCTTCAAGACTAAGTTCAAAATCAAGTGCCTTTAAATTCGAAGTAAGATGAGCACTTTCAGAGGCTCCGCTCAACACAGAAAAGGGATGTAAAACATCTAAACAAAATCGTAAAGCCACCCCATCTATGGAAGTTTTATATTTTTTGGACAACTTGTTTAAAACAACATACACATCTTCATAATGCCCATACCGTTTATTTGGGAAAATACGACCATTTGCCAAAGCCTCTTTAACAATAAGTGTTTTGTTTTCTTGCTCCAGCAGCGCACTCATTTTCAATAAACTTTGATCAAACACATTAAACGTTACCTGGAAACTATCAAACAAGTCGTTTTGATCAACCTTTACCCTTAATGCCTTTTCAATGATTTCGTTTTGATTATCTCCACTCGTTGAAAGTCCAATCTTAATATTATACTCATTCTTTAATTGATGTAATCTTTCCAACACTTCCCGATTCTCTAAAACACCCGAATCCAATGTAGCAGAGTGGATTTGGTAAATCCTTAAATAGGGAAGGAGTTGCCTTGAAACTTCCCATTGCTCATTTAATTTATCAAGAGAATGTTCCTTTACCTCATGAACCAATGCATGAGGGTTAAAATTGGCTACATACGTATATCCCCATTTCGTACTTACTGAAATATCCTTAGGTTGATATTCAGAAATCCATTCCAATAAAATAGATTCCGCTATACCATATCCAGGTGCAGTATCAAAATAACGAACCCCACCTTCATAAGTCTCTGTTAAAATACTTTTGCCCTTTTCAATAAAGCCTTTCAGTTGAAAAGGCACATTTGTTCCGTTCGGTTTTAAATTGATGTATTGGGGCCTCCCAATTGCTGCTGTTCCAAGTCCAATCACAAATTAAAGATAAATAATTGATATGCAAATCAAGTTTTAGAGTTTGAAAAGGATGTTTTTATATTTAAAATTTTTTAATTTTAAAATTAAAAATGAAATTATCATTATCTATATTTATTGTTTTAATATCACTAACATTATCGGGACAGAAATTACTTTATAAAAGCGAAGATTTTATCCCAAAGATTCCTTTTCAAGATGCTCATCCTTCCTACTCTTTTAGTAATTCATTCCCTTTGAAAGATGGGAGGTTTCTTGCTTTACGAGAGGATAAATATAATTCCTGGCGCAAAACAAAGCTTTTCGTTGTAGAGTCCGGAGGGAAATCAAGAGATAGAATTAAAATTCATAAGTTATTGAAAAAAAAGTATAGTAATGTAAAAATCAATTGGATTCAAAATTTAAATGATCAAGATCTTGGCATCTTTTTCTCTGTAGTAAATACAAAGTTAAAAAAACGCAGTTTTTATTTTAGCAGATTTTCAAAGCAAGATTTTCAGCTTTTCGAAAATGATATTTTGCTTGATGAATATTCCGAGAGTAGTGACTTTTTTTACAAGTTTAACTATCGCAAATTTGTTACAAATTGTGAAAATCATATAATTTTTCAAAATGTAGTCGAAAAATACAACAGGAGAAAGAACGATTACAGTAAACATAACACCTTGGTTAGAAACATTGCTTTTAATCTAAATGACTTTTCAGTTAAAAAACAAATATACACTCGAAATCAAGACATATCATCTATCAGTAGTGGTCTTCATATTAACAAACAAGGTGTTATTTATGACTTTTTTATTTCTAGAAACATTAAGGATAGCGTAGTTAAAGATGAAAGTTATTTGGTTGTCACATCCAATAAAAAAAGTAAAATAATTAAAAAAAATATTGACTTTGTAGCAATGGATGCAAAATTTATTGAATTTGAAAACAGCAAAATAATTATAAATATTGGTATCAATACTAACCCAAAAGGTGAATTTCCGAATGTAGAGGCAATATACGAAGCAACGATTGATGAAAACGGTGATTTCAAAGAAGAAAAAATCAGCTCGTTGTCTAATCCGAATATTCAAAACATGCCTCTTCTTGATTATTTAAAGGAACAAAAGAGAGGATTTTCAGGACTTATTTCAGTAAGTAAGAAATGGGGAGATTCTAGGTTTATTCCTATTAACAAATGGTTTGGAGGTTACACATATAGAACTTCCGATAAAACAATTTGGATTACTGAAACTCCTTTGAAAACTATCGTTAAAATCTATTCGAAAAATGGAGATTTATTATGCAATAAATTTATCAAAAAAGGAAATGAGAATGAAAGGGGTATAAATACAACAATTTTCAATAAAAGAGACCATAGTTATACACTTGCAAATACTCAGGCTAATAGATATTTTATAAAAGATGGTAAATTTTATATTTTACAACCCGGACTTTTCTTAAAGGAGATATACTCTCAGTCCTTACTTTATATTTTAAAAAATATAATATTTGAAGGTAATAAGTATAAAAAACAAATTGTTTCGGCTAATCTATTAGTAATAGAAATGAATAGGCTATTACAGCCTGAAAATTTTGATGTATCATCTTTATATTTTAATGATCATAAATTAAATAGAAATAATAACATACTAAATAAAAGCATTTATGATTCGAATAGCATAATGATTAATGATATTTCAGGAGAGTTAATTATTCCATGCTACAAATACAAATGGTGGAGAGGTTACCATTATTCACTAGTTACTTATCAAATAGTACAGTGAAATAATTAAGAAATAAAATTTACAATTTAATTACGCTTATTTTTTTCCATTTGTAAAATACTTTAAGTTTTTCAATTAAACCTTTTGCAATTAAATGCATCAGAGAATTAGAAACTTAAAATTTTTTAGCATGAAATCATTAAAAATTATTGCAGTCGTATTTTTTACAAGTATTGGATCACTCTCATTTGCAGGAGGGAATTGCGAAGACAAAATTAGAAACAAAGATATTTTCACTGCCGAACAAGTTGAAATGAAAATACGGCATTGTGAATCATTAAAAGCACCTCGGAAAGCATTAAGAGCAACCTTTACAGCTGAGCAAAAGGCCATTAAAAAAGACAAATCGTTAACAAAGAAACTAAAACGGGAAAAATTAAGGGCGACATTCACTGCTGAACAATTAGCCATGAAAAAAGAAATTAGGGCTAAAAGAAAACAAAACAGGGCAGAATTTAAAAAAACCTTAACACCCGAACAAAAGACAATTTTAAAAGAGCGTAGACAAGCCAGAAAAATGAAACAATAAAAAAGGAAAGAGTAAAATCTTTCCTTTTTTTATCTCCTTACTAATGGCTTACTCAACAATTTTTTCAATCTTATGTAGTTTATTAGTAAACACAAATAGTATGCGGTTAATTGGAATTTTATTACTTGCGGTATTGGTAGTTGGTTGTGATGACTCAAAAATTAAATTTAGTGAACCCCAACCCAAAAAAGTCAAAATGATTGAAAAGATTCCAAACAATTTAATAGGTGATTACACCTTATGCTCGGACACCTCGATAATTGGGCACTTTGATAAAGAATATCCATTTAAAAAAGAAAAAGATATGAAGCTTAATGCTGAGAATATAGTGCAAATAACAAACAAAGGATTTTACAATAAAATAAAAGGAGAAATTACATTAGAATTTAAAAAATCTGATTCACTGTTTAGAACGTATGAATCAAAAAAAATGATGTTTGATACACTCGTGGATGAATATTATAATCATCCCAATTATACATACGATATCACCTTTTTTAATGATACCAGTATAACTTTTAAATTTAGTTTGGTTGATACCATGTTTTATGTTTCCAAAAAAAATATAATTAAAATATACAAAGGAGATCCCTATTTAAATATAAACTACGGTGTAAATAAATGGCTTGTTTTTCAAATCAAAAAGAATAAAAATGGAACATTATTTTTTAATTCAATTACTAAATCTGATGATTATGTATTAAGAAGAATAATGAAATTAAATAATGAAAATTATACAGCGGATAGTTTAACGCCCTCCAAAAAATCATTTTCACAATTCATTAAAATGGAAGGTTTTGAAAGAGGAATAAAATTACAAAAGGTTAAATAAAACCCTTTCATTTTTTATTTAACTTTTTTTTCCAAAGCTATACCTTAATGCAATATCAAGATTATAATCATTTTCTAAAAATAATTTTTGATAATTAAACTCACGACTGGTGTCGCCAATTAGCGTTCTTTTTAAACTTCTCCCCATAACAATACGTGGTGATGCCTGAACACCAAGATTTAATTTTGATGTTAGTGGAACGTTAATTCCAACATTGACTTCAATTCCTATTACCCCATAGTTTATTTCCTGAACTGGTGGAAAAAAGTTTTGTGAATCGAAAAAGCTATATTCCCAAACTTCGGTTACACTATTCCATATATATTTTTGATTTCTAAAATCGTCATAAAGAAACTCATGTCCAATTAACAAACCTCCACCAACGAGAATCATTTTATTCTTTCCATAATATTTGTCAATTCCAATTTGCACATAAGCCCTGTTACTATATGAATAATTGCGTAACTCCGTAACAATAGTATCTTTATTCGACTTAGGCGCAATGATATTGGAGGAGGCTACACTACTTTTTGGATTCAATATATTGACAGACACTTTAAGATATTTTTTGTTTTTAATTAATTTCCGAAATTCAAGTTTCGCTCTATAATGTTCATAATATGTAAACCCAGGTATGCTAAATGAGAGGTCATATTTAAAGATGGGCTTTGTGATAGAGTCTTGAGAAAAAGAGAAAAGAGGAACTGTTAAAATTAATGCGGTTAGAAAAATTGATTTTATACTCATAACGATTCAAAAGTTTAAACAGAAAAAATAACAAAAACCATACCTTAAATAAAGGTGTTTAATTAAACCAAGGCCCCAAATTGTTTGCTTCCATTTTACCATAGAAATTTGCAGTTATAAACTATAAGTGGCCGAAACAAAATAAAAGATCTTTAAGGATAAGTGCTGTTTTAAAAATGAATAAAATCAAACATATATATCATTAATTAATTACCTTTCAGAATTAAAAAATAAAAACATGAACTCAGAATTATATTTCCCATTAGCTTTTATTGTGTTATCAATATTAATTGGTTTTGGATCAATCTATACAGTAAAACAAAAAACTGCTGTTATTATTGAAAGATTAGGTAAATTTCAAACGGTTTCTACTGCAGGGCTTAAATTTAAAATTCCAATAATTGATAGGAAAGTTGGAACAGTTAATCTAAGAGTTATGGAATTACCTGTTGATGTTGAAACCAAAACCTTAGATGATGTTTTCGTGAGAATGGTTGTTTCTGTTCAATATTTTGTTGTGGAAACTCCAGAACAAATTAGAAAATCATTTTATAAATTCGATAACCCTCACCGTCAAATTCAATCCTATGTTTTTGATTCAATTCGTTCAGAGGTTCCAAAACTAAAATTGGACGATGTATTCTCTGAAAAGGATAAAATTGCTGTTGCTGTTAGAGTTGAACTTCATGAAACAATAAAAGATTTTGGATTTAATATCCTTCAAACCTTAATCACAGACATAGATCCAGATGCAAAAGTTAAAGAGTCTATGAATGAAATAAATGCTGCAAAGCGAATGAAAGAAGCGGCAAAGGAGTATGCACAAGCTGAAAAAATTAAAGTAGTTGCTTCAGCGGAGGCAGAGGCCGAAAGTAAAAAACTTCAAGGAGAAGGAATAGCGGATCAAAGAATTGCAATTGCAAATGGTTTAAAGCAATCTGTTGAAGAGGTGAAAGGAGCTATGGAAGATGGAGTGACTGGAAGAGACGTAATGAACATGCTATTTATGACTCAGCACTATGATACAATCGCAAGATTAGGAGATACCGGTGTAAACACTATTTTTGTACCCTATTCACCAAGTTCAGTAGGAGATTTACAAACACAAATCCAAAGTAGTTTGTTAGCCGTTGAAACACAAAAAAAATCTGAGTCATAAACTTAAGAGTCCCTTAGGGAACTTGGCGACAGTTTTACTTTTCTCATGAAAAGGTTAGATATAATCTAACAAATATGTACTTGCAGTTTTAAACTACAAGTGACAGGTTGTACGCAGTGTGATAAATATTCAAATGTTGGGCAAACTATAATTATTGATATACCATTTGAGGAAGTATTAAAACTTTATGGAAACTAAATTAAAACATGTGTTTTTAGCTTTCACTACATTAACTATTATTAGTTGTGGTAGTTATAAACTTGTGCTTGATAATGAACTTACGGGAGATTATGTAATCCATTTTGATCAAGAATTGAAATCAGACTTTCCTGAGTTATTTAAAGATAAGATTATAGTATCACTCAATAAGGACGGTTCATTTAAGTTTAATACTAATATTTTGTTTGGCGGTGAGTATGAGGGTGATTGGGAAATTGGAAATTCGTCAAGTGGAAGAGTCGTTCTGTTTCATTTTGATAATGGAAATGATAGACCTGCTTCCTTAACAACAGATACAACTTTTAGTATATTTGCGCCTTACTCTTCAGAAAAGGGTATGGTAGATTGGTGTGATATGATTAAGTATAACTCAGAAGGTTCTGCAGAAAAACTAAGATTTTCCGACTCTACCGAAAAAAGTCACTAACAAAGTAATGTTTTGGACGAAATCACAAATAATTTCCGATTGAGGAAGTAAGAGGTCAAATACCCTGTAGCAGTATGACAAATTAGAAAATATACCAGAAAAAATATAAAACTCACCTGATGTGTAAAATACGGGTGAGTTTTTAGTTTTTAAAGATCTCTTTTGACTTTTTCTTTTTCATACGTTTCAAACTTGGGGCTATGGCAAGATTGTTACGTTTAAGTGAGCCAGGTTTAGCACAATAGATTACCGAATTAATTCATTTTATTTTATACATTACCTGTAACAAAAAGAGAAGAAAGCTTTTTTATTAAGGTATTTGATTTACCTGTAAAAATGAAGACTATTCAAATCAATTTGTTGCTGTTCTTGAGTTTATTCACACCATGGTTGTTCGCCAACAATCTTGCCATACAGAACTTCACTATCACAAACCACAATGCAAGTGAATTATCCGTAGATATTCAGTTTGATATTTCATGGGAAAACGGCTGGAAAGATGAAACAAACTGGGACGCCGTATGGGTATTTGTAAAGTATAAACAAAACGAAGATTCAGGACCATATCAACACATCAATCTGTCAGAAAACGAGCACTTTTTTCCTGAAAACTCAAGTTTTACACTTCCTGAGGATCGCAAAGGTGTATTTATTTACAGAAAAGATATTGGAACAGGAAACAGCTCTTTTTCAAATGTTCGATTACATTGGAATTATGGAGATGCAGGAATAGAAAACACAGATAATATCAACTTTAAGATATTCGGAATTGAAATGGTATACGTGCCACAAGGGAGCTTTTATTTAGGAGATGGTCAAACAATAGCAAATGAACTCTATGGCAATTTTGAACGAGGAAATACAGGGGGAACCTTTCAAGTAACCTCTGAGAATTCTTTGACTTTAGGAGGGTCTGGGGAAGAGTCATTGGGAAATAATAATGGAATCAACCAGTATGCGTCCACAATGAATTGCAGCGGTTGTTTAAATGGAAGTGGCGATGATTTTAATGACAATACATCCCAAACTCTGCCGAATGATTTCCCTAAAGGGTATAACGCCTTTTATTGTATGAAATACGAAATGAGTCAACAACAATTTGTGGATATGCTTAACTGCTTAACCACACAACAACAAACCACCTACCTTACAAGTACAAATACATTTTATTACAGTGGTAGTTTAATAGATAACCGGTATGATATTGATATACAAGGAGATAATTACAGTACTTCAGACCCATATGCTCCAATAATTTTTTTCGACTGGATTAAATCCGCAGCATATGCGGATTGGGCAGCCCTGCGGCCAATGACTGAATTAGAATTTGAAAAAGCATGTAGAGGATTTGAACTCCCGGTTACAAATGAATACGCATGGGGAAATGCACAAGTGGACATTAGCAATAATCTAACCTTAGCAAACGTAGGAGAACCAAATGAAAGCATATCATCAGGTTATGACTCATCAGGAGTAAACGGTAATTCAATAATGAGAGTAGGAAATCAATTCATTCAACGTGTTGCCCGAGTAGGTGTATTTGCAGCTCACCCCTCCAATAATGGGAGAGTTTCGAGCGGTGCAACACTATGGGGTATAATGGAGATGTCCGGTAATGCATGGGAGCGAGCAGTTTCAGTAGGTCACACTGAGGGAAGAAAGTTTACAGGAATACATGGAGATGGCGCACTTACAAATTACGGTTATGCCAACGTTACAAATTGGCCGGGAACATTGGATAACAATATTGTACAATCCAATTTAGGCGTAGGGTATCGCGGAGGAGCATTAGCCTTTCCAACACCAAATTTAGAGCGAAATGGAAGAGTAAGTAGTAGAAGACTAGCATCAGGATATTGGAATACTGTAATAAATGACGATGGTGTTCGATTTGTACGATCAGTAAATTAAATAATATGAAAAAAGGAACCATTTTAATTGCGCTTATAATGACCTGTTTAAGCGTTTGCGCACAATCTCGATTTAATGGAGGAGAGGGAGGAGGTTATACAAGTGCTATGTTGGATAACATAGTCATGTCATCGAATTCAAGCCACAAACAGGATCAGTTATTAAGCATTTATCCCAATCCAGCAATAAACAACGTTTTTTTATCTGTGATATCAGAATGGGTACTCCTGGATGAAACAGGACGTACCGTGAGTAAAGGAAAAGGTAATCACATTAATTTAACTGTTCTAAAACCAGGGATGTATTACATTAAATCATCCAATGAAGTATATCCAGTGTGTAAACTGGAATAAATAGATTGTTTTAAAAAGTCCGAAGCTAAAGTTAATTTTGAGTGATGTAATTATTTCTGCAATGCCAACTCACAGTGTAAAATTTGATTTTGAACTGATGATAGTTTAGGCAAAACAGCAATCATTGGAAGATGTTCACAAAGTGAATTAATCCATGTTACATTTGGACCATCGACCTCATATGGTGAAACGCTTTCTTCAAAAGATTCCATAAGATTAAAGTCATGTCCCAAAGCCAAGGCATAATCTTTTCGTACTTTCTTCAAGCTTTTTACCAATTCTTCTCCAGTGCCATCAATTAAAAAATAAAGAGCTGCAATGTCTTGATTAGCTTTATATAGAGGAATACCATTTGCACAATATCTATTCATAACCTCTTCTTTTGATATTAAGGTCGTGCTCATTTCTCCACCACACATCAATGCTAGTTTATGCTTTTCGATATCATTATATAACAGCATTCCTTCACTATTATGATTAGAAATTAAATCAAGTAAACTTTCATTGGATTTTTCAATTCGAACATTCACTTCATGAAAACTATTTAGAAGGTCTCTACTCGCACCAATTGCAGAGTAATAACCTGTTCCAATGACCATTACAAAAAAGTAAAAGTAAACACTATAAGTAGCTATTTTAACATTGTATTTGTTTTTGTAACGAGCGATGAAATAAAACAACATTCCAAAAAGTGATAAAACTGTCCCTAAAATAAGAGATATAGTACCACCTGGCCAGTGCATGTTTTTAAATAAAAATCCCGTAAAAATAAGGACACTGGAAATGATCAAAAATGTATTTGCAACTTTTTTCATGCATCAAGAATATTATCAGATTTACTTTTTACGTCTTCAACAACTTTTTCTTTATTTTCTCTCAATTTATGAATTAATAGAAACGCCCCAGCAAACAAAGAAATTAAATATCCAAAAACCAATGCAACAGAGGCCCCAGGCCAGTGCATGATTTTGAATAGTATTCCAATTGAAAAAATAAAAAAAGCAATGAAGCATAATATGTACGTGAAGATTCGCATGACAAAATATATCTTTTGGTAAAGATGTGGTATAATTATAATTTCACAAAACATATTTGATTAAAATAACCACTAAATAGCAAATAAATCCACAAGGATAAAATAGTGCTTAAAGCATTTCAAAATCTATTTATTAGTTTTGAATTGTATGCAGTTTTTATTTCGAATAGGAGGGGTTATAATCGCTATGCGGCTGGCAAAAAAACATAGTCGAAATCAACACACGTGGGGTGCTTTTGCTCTTCTACTACCTTTAGTAGCAATAATTATTCTATTAATACTCGGAAAGAAAAAAACTAACAACACCTCAAATTTAATTGATGGGAATTTAAGTGAATAAGCTGAATTATTTAAGATGTTGAATGATAATCAAAGATTCATGTATCTTTTTCTGAAATTTGAATTATATTGTGTAACTTAATCCTCTTATCTTATTTAAATTATGAAAAAAATCATCTTACTTACTATTTTAACTACAAGTTTTTTGTCTGGAATATCGTGCAGCTGTCTTCCTGATCAACCTACTGGGTTTTATGAAAACTTAACAAACCAGTCCAGCACGTGTGTTGTAGTATTTGATTATGTGGACTATACCTCAGATCCAAATGAACCGCAAATAGGATACTTTAAAATTATAAACGCTTTAAATAATATGGGTGATTACTCAAATGGTGATAGTATTATTGTTTACGGTGGAGCGAGTCATTTATGTCAGTCCAATGTAGATTTCGCCCAAAACGACACCTTGATTCTTAATCTTAATGGAGTTTCCTACACCCCTCAATTGAGCAATTGCATCACATCATATCTCCAGGTTCAAAACGGAGTTAACAATGGAGAAAGCATTGATGAAATTACTAGCAGAATAAATTTAAATATTGTAAATACATTTGAGCTAAATCAAAACAATGTTATTCAACTCTACCCAAACCCAGCAACAAATAATATTACTTTAGGTAAACCAGCAAATGTGAAAATTTCCGACTTACTAGGAAATCAAGTTGGGAACTATACAAATGTTTCAACGGTAGATATTACAGGTTATAGTAAAGGATTGTATATCATTAAATTCGATGACGGAACATCTCAGCGATTTGTAAAAAAATAAGAAGCAATACGATAGGACTATTAAAAGGAAAGAGAAATCTTTCCTTTTTTGTTTATTGATTTCAAAATCCATTCCCCGTCTTTAGGGGTTTATAACTAAGAGGATAGATAGAGCAAGTTTTCAACATATTCAAGGAAAGTTTTCGCTTTCCTTTTTTAATCACTGGTTTAGAAACTTGGTGACAGTCACCAACTAAAATGTTAATCTTGGCCATGTTCTCATTTCACAAGAAGGACAATCAACACATAGTTTATCCTTTACAGTGCCTGATGACTATGAAGGTATATATATCAAATACTACTTGTCAACTAATGAAACAGGAGAACTTCAAACCTTTTATCTTGAGAATGTAGAAATATATCAAAACGGATATTATGTTGCTGAAATTACTTCAGGGAAGCAGTACTGGCCTTTCGGTATGGAGGTTGAGGAGTATAGTTGGGCAGCAAATTCTAAAGGACTCAGATACGGATTCAACGGAAAAGAAACAGACTCTGAATGGGGAAGTGGAAATGGTATCCAAGATTATGGATTTAGATTATATAGTCCTGCTATTGGTAAGTTCCTAAGTGTTGATCCTTTGGCACCAAGTTATCCCTGGTATACTCCATATCAGTTTGCTGGGAATATGCCAATTTGGGCCATTGACTTAGATGGGCTTGAGGAAAAAGATAAAAAAAAACATTAACTTCTGATGATTTAGAAAGAGCAATCTGGTTATCCATTGATGCTACAACTAAATTAGCAACCAGCGATTATGCACAAAGAGTATATGGTAGTATTTGGGCAGGTGAGCATCAAGAACCTTTAGGTATTAATTTGATGCCTAATTTGGTTGAAGTTTATAATAAAGATGGATCTCTGTTATTTTCTTATAAATTTGAGAACAATAATTTGGTGATAAAAAATAAAGCTGGAGAAGAAGTCAAAATTGACCTTGATAGATTCTATCATAACATGGAGAAAGGATGGGATGGTGATTATGATGATCGTTTCGGTAATGGAAAAGGAGATGCGAACTATGACCATGGACCTAGAACACCTACATGGTTTGAAAAAAAGTGGTTAAAACACTCTCGCCAGGATGAAATTGACAACATGGCTCAAACAAACATATCAAAAGGACATGGTGATAAACCTGGTAGTATTAAAGGTCTGCCAACAATACCAAGAGAAGCTGATCCTCCTGCAGAGCCAGTTACCGAAATGCATCGTCTAGATTGGAAAGGTACTCCAAGTGGTTATTTTATGTGGAATGATGGTGCAAATAATCAAAGAAAAGGAACACATAGATTAGGTATTGATACAGGTATTAGTGTTAACGGATATGGAGATTTAAATTTGTATAGAAATTATTTCGATGAAAATGGCGAAATTAAAAATGAACATATTGATACAAATGTTACACAAAGTATGTTAGATAAGTATGTTAATAGAGGTCAGCATTCCGAATAAAGTTAAGTGTATGGTAATTAGGGACTTAATATTTTTAATAATCAGTTTTGCATTATTAGGCTGTAATTCGGATAGTAAAATATATTGCTATGAAGTTCGTAAAAGTAATGAAAAGGTTCTTTGCAAAATAACTACAGAGTGTAAAACCGGAAAAGTAATTGATTCAACTCATTTTTTAATTAATTCTGAAATAAAACATGGTGTTTCATATGAATTAATAGATGGAAAACATTACTATCAAAGCTATAAGAACGACTCTCTTTATGGAGCTGAAAAATGTATTTATCAAAATGGAAGAACTTTCTTTAAAGGATTGAATTTAAAAGGATGTAAAGTTGGTGAATGGAACTATTTCGACTCTCTAGGGACGAGAATAAGAATGGATTATTTCATCAATAATAAATTGGTTTATAGAAGAAGGTTTAAAGAAAATAGTTTTTCAATAGAAGGGAAACCTCTTTGGGTGAGTTATGGAGATTCTGTAATTAATGATAAGGTTGATGTTTTTATTTGTATGGCTATCCCAAAAGACTCAAAGGTTGAATTATTTATTGGAACAGGAGATGAAAACAATGAGCCATTTGAAAGAGAAAGTGGAGGTTTGAGCTTAAAAATGTATGAGTTTCCTCAAAAAGAAGATATGTACTTTACTGAACATAGGTATTTAATTAGTTTACCAGAAGGGGAAAGAAATGTCTTGGTCTATATGGGCTTAATAGATAAAGTTTCAGGGCAACCAGAGCTATATAAGGATAATCATAAATTTTGACCACCCCAACCACCAAAACAATAAACAATAAGTAGTTGGTTCTGATTTGATATATGCTGTATTAGTTTTAGAATATTAAGTCTAGTGTTTATTGGTGTTTGCAAGGTTTTGGAGAACAAAAACTTGGTGAAAAAACTTGGTGACAGTCACCAACTAAAAAGGGAGTTAAAACCCATGTTATTATTGAGTTTAGGAGGAGTTTTACCTATGTTGAAAATGGTGTTTTCTGCATAGCTATATGCATAGTTTTATTATTCCAGTTTTACTCATTATTGTCAAAATTCAAATAAGACTTTTCTTAATTCAGGAAATTTATAGTCAACAGAGTTTTTTTTTGAGTATGAACTTTAGATTTGTTTCATGCCTAGACAAGCTAGAGAAATAGAAGTTGGTGTTCCTATGCATTTTACTCAAAGAGGTAACGAAAGAAAAAATATATCCCCGTCCCTCTTAGTTTATAACTAAGAGGATAGATAGAGTAAGTTTGTAACTTACTTTCTTGAAGAGAAGAAATACCAGCGAAATACTGCTCTACTGAGAAAGTTAGATTCAAAAGATTAATCTCAAGAAGTTTTAACCTTTTTCGGTATTTTATTTAATCCTATTATCCCAGTTTTTAGGAGACCTACTTGTGTGAAAAACAGCAATTACTTTTACTTCTTTTCCATCGATTAAGTAATGAATACCGAATGGAAAACTCTTTGTAAAAACGATTCTAATAGTTCGTTTATATCTAAGTTGACAGATTTTTGGGTTATCAGCTATAGCTTCAAAAGCAGTGTTTAAGTCTTCTTCAAACTTTTCTCCAAGCCCCTGTTGAGCAGCTTCATAAAAGGCATAAGACTCCTCAATGTCCCATTGGGCTTCCTGTGATATTAAAACATTAAATGGCACTGAAATTAATGAAGGCCTTTTTTTACTTCATCCCAAGATTTGAACGAAGTTTCACCACTTTTAACTCTCTCTAAACGAATGTCAAGTTCCTTCTTTTGCTCATCAGTAATTTCAACGGAAGAAGAATCTATACTCTCCCATATCTGTCTTATAACAGCAAGCCTTTCACTTGTCGAAAGGTTAAGTATATCATTGAGGTTGTTCATACTTCAAATATACGTAAAAAGGTAATGTAATGTTGTTGTCGTGATGCTTTCCTGCTAACTAATCAATGTTAATCACTTCTAATCCTACCCCTACGGTATGACCATGCCAGGCAGAAACTGGACATCTGCTTCCGATAAGTACAGATACGGTTACCAAGGTTCAGAAATCAACCAGGAGACGCATAACAACTCGAATCAGTATACGACTGAGTTTAGACAGCTTGATGCGAGGTTTGGTAGGTGGTTTAGTCCTGATCCGGTTTTTCAACCGCATCAGAGTCCTTATAACTCGATGGATGGGAATCCGATTAATTTGACTGATGTTGGAGGTGATAGAACTTACGATAAGGTTTATTCGGATGATGACTATACCTATGGAGAGTATACTGAAAATGGAGAGGTCTTTAGAGATATATTTGATCGAAATGGTGGCTATATATATACCCAAATTCAGTCTCAATCAACAGGTGATTGGTTTGATTTTGGGATGGTGTCAAATGTTGTAAGTACTTATCCTGTTAAAGTTAAAGTTGAATGGACAGACACAGATCCAACTGATTATGCAGCAATAGGTGAAGCGTTATTTGAAGTTGCAATGGGATTCACTCCTGCTGGTATTTATTACGATGCGAGAGATTTATATCAAGCTATTGAAAGTGGGGACGGTTTAGCTATAACTATAGCATTGGCTGGTTTCATTCCCGGTGGAGACATATTAAAAGCAGGTAAGAAAATGGCTGATGCGATGGGGACAGCAGCTAAAAAGATTGCAGATCAAGCTACAACTATCGCTAAGAAGACTCAAAAGCAAGTGAGGAAAGGTGTAAATCATCTTAATGAAAAGGCGAAGAAAGTAATTGGAGGTAAAAAAACAAAGAAAAAAATTGGTTCAGCTGAAGATGTTGGGGAAGTCGTTCAAGTTGGGACAGCTAAGAGCATAAATAAATCTCAGGGGGAACTTAATTGTGTCGATTGCGCTATAGCTACTTATGATTTATTTAAAAATAAAAAACTTAGAGAAGCATTAGGGGATGATCTAGCTGAGGGACAAATGGGAGATTATGTAAGAACGTTATATGACTATTTCCCTAATGGTGATTTTCTTGAAGATGTAATTGAAGTAGATGAAGTATTGTCAATAGCATCAAGAAGGTTAAAAACTAAAGGTGATGGATTGATTCTTATCGGGTCTTTTAGAAATGGACCTAGAAATGGTGCAAATGGACATGCATTTAACATTGTAAGGACAGGAAATAAAAATGTAAGACTGAGGTTTTTCGACTCACAAACAGGTAAACGATACAGTAAATCTGATTTGGAAAATGTGTTTCGTGAATTTGAGATATTTGATCCTACGGCAAATTAGTAAATTTATAATTATGACTTATAAAGAGTTTCTAAATAGTGAGGTTCAATTAGATTGTCTAAACCTTCAAATTTTATTTGATCAAATATCTAAGTTTGAAAACGACATTGCTTTGACTTTTTCAAAGTATTTTTCAAGCTATGAGTTAAGAGAGATTTTAGTAGAATTAAATTATTCTACCCCCATTGACGTTCCTGCTACTTTTAAACCTAAAGAGATCAAGGTGTATGAAACTTCTATGAGTTCAGATAAAACTCCCAAGTATTTACTGAAAGTTTTAGATAATTCGGGTACTGAGTCTTATTTGAGAAACTATTTGAGTCAATATAAAAATATTCCAATAGTTATTGTTTTTAATGAAGTTGAATTTAAAGAAGATTTAATAGGACTTTACCCATCTAAAAAAAATGGAAATAAATTAATTAATTGGTATAATCTAATTGATGTTGTTCTTTATTCAATAACTCGTCATGGTAGTTCGGAAAAAAGAGTAGCCCAATTATTTCTTTTTGACAGAGATAGTAGGGCTAAATACCCTAATGTACATCTTGAGAATAAGTTAAAAAAAGTGTGTGAAGGGAAACATTTAGTTACGAAAATAAATCAAGATTGTCATTTCTTTAAGATTGATAATGGAGTGTTAATTTCGCAGAGACTATTTGATTTAATTAAAGATATATTTTCTGTTAAATTAACATGGAATTCTTTAGAGAGTATTGCAATAGATGGTGACTTATATTCGTTTTATCATCTTCCTTTCGGGACTTATTTAGAAGAAGATAATTACCGTCTTCTTTTTGATGAAGTGGCAATGTTTATGTCAGGAGAGGTAAGAAAACGAATGGTTTGTAGTGGACTTTTCTTTAATGCTAATTCACTGAAATTAGGTCACTTTAAACCACGCTAACCCGTATACTTGGGGACATTGGGGACAGTCCCAATACTTGGGGACAGTCCCCAACTTGAAAAACGTTTGAAAGGTTGATTTTAGCTAGTGTTTCAAAGCCTAAAAAGGTGTGCGAAATAGGGTGGTTTGGCACAGTTGAATTAAAAATAAATTTGGTAAAAATGACCAATTAAAATTTGAAAAAGAAACTATACATATTGCTCTTATTCCAAACGCTGATATTGTCAGCGTTTGGAATAACCGTTACTACAACTGCTCCCAACACCGGAGTAAGTAAAGTTATGACCGTTGACAACGGTAAGGTATATGAACTGAACTTCAATACCGATGTTCTTTCAAGTAGTAAAGTGGAGGTAAACATTAAGGAACTAGGGTCAACCATAGCTTCGCAACAAATATCCACCAATGGAAATCACGAATTAACATTTACTCCAACCTCCAATGCAATAACCATAGAGTTTAACCGAATTAATTCAGGAACAGCATCTTTGAAGTTTGAGGTAGATAACATTCAACTCAAAGAAGTAGTAAGTTCCAGATTAACCCATGAAGTAGGTACAAAAAACTACGAACTCTCCGATCACTTAGGGAATGTAAGAACCAGTGTTTCCGATAAAAAAGTGAGTGGTTCATCGAAGGTGATTTCAGCAAACGATTACTATCCTTTTGGGATGGAAGCTAGGAGTGTTTTTAGTTCGGAGTATCGATATGGGTTTAATCGTCTTGAATTAGAAAGAGAATTTAATAATAGCAATTCGATTATTGATTATGAATCAAGATTGTATAACAACAGATTAGGTAAGTTTTTAAAAATTGACGTTAAATGGAGTCATTATCCTTCACATTCACCTTACTCGTACGCTGTTGATAATCCAGTGAGATGGATTGATCAGGGTGGTTTCGGAGCTGATGATGGTAAGCTTCACGCGAATGTTGTAAAGATTAAAGTTACAACTAATCAGGGCGTTAAAATTATATATTTAAAAAAGAATTTTTATGAAAATTTAACAAAAGAGCAGGCCGATGATTGGGACAAATATGGGGCTAATGGATGGTATGAAGCAAATCCATCTACTTTTCAAAAGAAAAATAGACTAATAAAAAAAGGAGAAGATGGTCGAATAACATCAACCACATGGGGAGCAAATACACCAGCAAAACCAAATGAATTGAGTAAAAATGATCACAATCCATCAAACATCAATCCAGAAAATCCTCAAGGTATTTTAAATATAAAAGTAAAAGGGAAACCTGGAAGTATTGTGAAATACGGAATTAGAGACCCTAATGGAGATATAGAGTTAGGAAGCATAAAAGTTGGAAAAGACGGAACAGCGGAAACATCACAGCAATTTGGTTTGAAAGAAGGGCAATCACTATTTGTTCAAGAGGAGTCAAATGCTGAAATTACAGAAAAGAGCATTAACGCGACAACCGTTCCTGTAACAGGGATGAAACAATATGATAAAAAGTATGATAAAGATGCCGAACCCAGTATTGAGGATGTTCAGTTATATTTGAGAAAGAAAGGGTATAAAAAGATTAAAGTAAAAGATATTAAGGTAACTAAATAGCTATGAATAACATTATTATTTTTATTATGATTTTGTTTGTTTCTGAAACATTTTCCCAAGATGAAATCAGAAAATTTTATTACGCTGATACTGCCATAATGATAAATCTTGAAGATGATTTTTGGATGATCGACAAAGAGAAGTTGAATAAGACAAAATATACAGGAGATATTTGTTTTTTTTATGATAGTTTACAACAAGATACAGCAATTTATGCAGAAGTTAAGAAAGGGAAATTACAAGGTAAATATAAAAAGTGGGAAAAAAATAAAACATATTTAACGGAGGAAGCCGAATATAAAAATGGGCTAAGGCATGGAGTTAGTTCTCGTTATCTTAGGATATATCCCATTGGAAATAATATGGCCGAAACCGACAGTTTTTACGTTGAATCATACAATTATTTGTATAAATCGTTTCTGAAAAGAGAGAAGCTTCGTAAAGAATGGATTAGTGGCTATTATGTAAAAAAGAAAGTGGTTTATCGAAGGTGATTTCAGCAAACGATTACTATCCCTTTGGAATGGAAGCTAGAAGTGTTTCTAATTCGGAGTATCGATATGGGTTTGGAGGAATGGAACAGGATATAGAGAATGGAACAGGGAAATATGATTTTATAGCTAGAATTTATGATGTGAGATTGGGGATGTGGACTGGTATAGATCCTATGGCAATTGATTTTCCAATGATTTCACCTTATGCTTCTTTTAATAATAATCCAATTTATTTTATTGATAGGGATGGAAACCAAAATTTAGCTGCTTTGGAATGGGCAAGATTAAACATGTCTAACAAAGGAATTCAGTTTAGTACTTGGTTTGGAGAGGCCTCTGCTTGGACTTATCAAGTTGGTACAGTGCCTACTGTAACTGTCTGCTATGAAGCTTGTTTTATGGCCTATATGAATTCTGGATCAAATGTAGTTGATTATTTAAAAAGCACAGGTTTTTCGAATAAATATAATGCTTTTAGAGGTCGGTCAACTCCAAATGGTGGACTTAATTGGTTTAAAAAAGGAGATGGAACTGATAGATCATTGGTATTGGATGTTTCCAAAGGAGAGAAAGGAGATATTATTTTTATGGGTGAAGCAGGTAATATGTTAGGACACGCAGTCTTATTAGGAGAACTTCCAATTTTGGGTACTGAAACTGATGCAAAAACTAAAAAATCTATTGAAACTTTAACTTTAAAAACATTGAGTACAAGTTCTGACTCTGATCCATCCGGTGGTTATGGCGAAAGAGAATTTTTATTTAAAAAAGTAAATGGAAAATGGTATTTAAATGGCGATGTAGATGATTATGAATTTAAAGGATATGGCCAGTTAAATGAAGAGTATTTCAAAAAACTTGCAACTGAGTCGGTAGAAGGAACAGTAACTGATTCAACCTCAAAAACAATTGGCACAACAGATTCTACATCGACTTCTACCACATCAACAGCAAGTACAACTGATTCAACAGTTACTGATTCATCTACTACAACCAATACCTCAACAACTACTATTGAAGAATAATTGTATTAAAATATTGATTGGCGTTTTTCTGTTTCTTCTTTGCAGTTGTATCGATAAAAAGCAATATTTGCGAAAAAGTAATAGAATTAATGAGAGAATTGAATTACTTCAATTAGCAATAGATTGCGATGATTTTAAGGAGTTTTGGATTCAGAAATCACATCCAGTTTTTTTTATCAATGAATTATTTATAGATCACTTTACCAAAAAACTTAAATACAAAGGCAAAAAAATTAAAAAAACAACATCGGAAGAAGAAAGCCCAAAAATTATTGTGGTTGGAGATTTCACTTTATTAGAAACCAAGGCTAGGTTACAATTAGTTTCTTCGGATGGAAAAAGGATGTTAAATATTTCCTTTATTAATAATGAATTAAAATGGAAGATAAAAAATTCATTGTTAATGGTTGAATAAAGCTTTAAAAGGTTTGCGAAATAGGGTGGTTTGGCACAGTTAAATTAAAAATAAATTGGTAAAAATGACCAAGTAAAAATTGAAAAAGAAACTATACATATTAACCTTATTCCAAATGTTGATAATTTCAGCGTTTGGAATAACCGTTACCACAACGGCTCCCAACACTGGGGTAAGTAAAGTTATGACCGTTGACAACGGTAAAGTGTATGAACTGAACTTCAATGCCGATGTTCTTTTAAGTAGTGTAGTGGAGGTAAACATTAAGGAACTAGGTTTAACCATAGCTTCTCAACAAATAACCACCAACGGAAATAAAGCATTAACATTTACTCCAACCTCCAATGCAATAACCATAGAGTTTAACCGAATCAATTCAGGAACAGCATCTTTGCAGTTTGAGATTGATAATATTCAACTTAAAGAAGTAGTAAGTTCCAAATTAACCCATGAAGTAGGTATAAAAAACTACGAACTCTCCGATCACTTAGGTAATGTAAGAACCACTGTTTCCGATAAAAAGGTGAGTGGTTCATCGAAGGTGATTTCAGCAAACGATTACTATCCCTTTGGGATGGAAGCTAGGAGTGTTTCTAATGGGGAGTATAGGTTTGGGTTCGGTGGACACGAAAAGGATGATGAGGTAAAAGGGTCTGGAAACCACTTGAGTTTTAATGATTTTGGGTATAATCCACGATTAGGAAGAAGATGGAGAACCGACCCAGCATTTAACGAATATCCATCAATTTCTCCTTATGCTGGTTTCGGTAATAATCCATTAATTTTCATTGACCCTGATGGTAAAAGGATAATTTTTATAAATGGTAAATTAGGAGGAGGATCTCCTGATGGAGGTGAGGAATACTGGAATGATAGTTTTGTTGAAGGAGCAAAGGATTATTTGTTTGATAATAAAACTTATTTTGTCAATACAGACTATAGTTATTTTTCATCCGCTAGTGGTAGAACAGATCAAGGCTATGAATACGCTAAGAATAATTATGATGCTTTGATCGAAGGTATGTCTGAGGATGAAGTATTTAACCTGGTATCGCATAGTATGGGAGGAGCATTTTCAAAAGGGGTCGAGAAATATTTAGAGGAAAAAGGATGGGAAGTTCAAACTAATGTAATGATTAATACTTTTCAAGTTGATGATATTGAAGTAGGGGATAATGATGGCACTTATAATATTGATTACCAGAACACAGATGATCCAGTTTTATTTTGGTTTGATACAAATCTTGGGTATGGGGAACTAGAAAATGCGAATGCTACAATTAGAGAAGAATCGGGAGAAGAAACAATATCATATAAACACCGCAGCCCAATAGATGGAGGTCGTGAATTTTGGGACAGTCTAGACCAAAAAATTATTGAATCTGAAAAGAAAAAATAAGTTGATTATGAAAATGGTAATTAAGATATTATTAATTCTGTTATTGATTTATGCTTTACTATTTCAGTCTTTTACAGGGGTGTTTGATTTTCTAAACAAGAACAAAGATATGGGTTTTTGGACTTCCTTTTTTGAGAGTGACTTACCTAACGTTATTGGTGTATTCTCTATAGGGTATGTGATATGTTATTTGGTGAAAATGACTAATTAAAACATGAAAAAGAAACTTTATATAGTACTCTTATTCCAAGTGCTGATATTGTCAGCGTTCGGAATAACCGTTACCACAACGGCCCCCAACACTGGGGTGAGTAAAGTTATGACCGTTGACAACGGTAAGGTATATGAACTGAATTTCAATACACATGTTCTTTCAAGTAGTGTAGTGGAAGTAAACATTAAGGAACTAGGGTCAACCATAGTTTCGCAACAAATTTCCACCAACGGAAATCACGCATTAACATTTACCCCAACCTCCAATGCAATAACCATAGAGTTTAACCGAATCAATTCAGGGACAGCATCTTTGCAGTTTGAGGTAGATAACATTCAACTCAAAGAAGTTATAAGTTCCGAATTAACCAACTGTGTTGGAGAAAAGAGTTATGAGTTAAAAGATAGAATAGGAAATATTAGAGTTGTTATTTCAAATAAGAAATTTTTGAATGTTGCAAAGGTAAAAAGCGCAACAGACGTTTATCCTTTTGGGGTTATAGCTCGAAGGAAGGAAGTGGATAAGTATAGATTTTTATTGAATGGAAAGGAGTTTGATGAGAAATTTGGAACCGCTCATGATTTTGACGCAAGAATTTACTTAGCGAACTTAGGCCGCTGGATGTCTTTGGATCCTCTTTCAAAAGAATATCCAATGCTTTCAAATTATGCGTATGTTGATAATTCTCCTTTGATTTTAGTGGACCATGATGGAAGAAGGATTGTAATTGATGATGGAATTAATACTTATGATTATACACCCGGAGCAAATCCGCCTAAAGAAGCATCTGACTTTGTAAAACAAACATTTAAGAACTTAAATACTGTAATAGCGAATGATCAATCCAAAAATAAAATGGCTAAAAGTAGGGCTATGGATTTAGTGAAATCCGACAAAATATTGAAACTTATGGAAGTTAGACCCGGTCAAGAAATGGGATATTATCCAAAAGGTCCTAGAAAAGACAGGAAGCTTTCAAAAGGATCGGAAAAGGCTAAACTTGGAATAATATATGTGGATAATAATTTAGTTATTGAAGAGGCAAAATTAGATGAAAGTGGAACTGCAATTATTAATAAGGATAGAAAATCTGTTTATAACAATTATATAAAAGGTGGAAAAAAACATACAGCAACAAGATTACTATTTCATGAGGTTACGCATGCTTGGCATAAAAATTTTGATTTTAAAGCTTTTAAACGGGATAGATTAAATAAAAAAACAGCTTTTAAAAATCTAAATACAGGTACTTGGACTAATAATGAAGAGAAGAGAACTATTTTAGAAATGAATGAAATAATTGGCGATGACAGGTGCGCACACAAGGCGAATAAAATTAGTCCAGGTCCTGTAGATAAAAAGAGTAAAAACGTCCTCAAGAAAAAGAAATGATAAAAAAGGGAGCTTCCTTACTGTTTTTATTTGCTACTCTTTTAAATAGTGCTCAAAATAATCTTTATTTGAATATTTCTACTAATAGAATTAATAAAACAAGTATTTATGATTCAGTATCGTGTCGTAAAGACTTGATTAAAATTTTTAATTACACTGATTTAAAACTTAATTTTTCCTTTGAAAAAGAAAAATACCGTCCATACGATGCTTTTGGAGATGAGTTTACAAAGGGAAAAGTGCTTATTTATAAAAAAGTTTTTATCAATTCACTTGGAGCAAGTTTAGGTATGTTTAACAATAACGACTCTGTATTTTGTTTAAAAAAAATTCTTTTCAAACAAAAAAGAGGAATAGATTTAAACTTCATTTTTAAAGATTCTAAAGGGGTTTGTGATACATTAGTTTTAGGAAAATCTAAATTCAATAGAATAAACAAAAAATATAATTTAAAGTATTACAAAACTGGATTAAAGATGGATATTAATGAGATTGCTACTTTGAAAAAAAAACATATCATATCTTACTATTTAGGTGATGATTATTGCTTGGATTTTAAAAATTACGGTACACGAAAAAAAACTGATTGGAGAGTTTATATGTTTTCTTTTAAAACTTGGTAACAGTTACTAACTGAGAAGGGAGTTAAAACCTTTCCCTATACTTAGGGATAGTCCCCAACTTGAAAAACCTCTGAAATACTTGTTTTTACTGGTGCTTTAAAGCTTTAAAAGGTGTGCAAAAGAGGAGGTGGTAAATGTTTTTAAATAAGGCAACTCTTCTTTATGGGAATTGGAGGTGAATTTAATAGAATAGGCATCTTTCTTTAAGACTTGGTGACAGTCACCAACTAAAAAAGGAGTTTAAACCCTTGTTTTTATTGAGTTTAGAAGGTGTTTTACCTATGTTGAAAATGGTGTTTTCTGCATAGCTACATGCATAGTTTTATTATTCCAGTTTTACTCATTATTGTCAAAATTCAAATAAGACTTTTATTAATTCAGGAAATTTATAGCTAACAGGATTTCTTTTGAGTATGAATTTTAGATTTGTTTCATGCCAAGACAAGCTAGAGAAATAGAAGTTGGTGTTCCTATGCATGTTACTCAAAGAGGTAACGAAAGAAAAAATATATCCCCGTCCCTCGTAGTTTATAACTACGAGGATAGATAGAGTAAGTTTGCAACTTACCTTCTTTAAGAGAAGAAATACCAGCGAAATACTGCTCTGCTGAGAAAGTTAGATTTAAAAGTTTAATCTCAAGAAGTTTTAACCATTTTTCGTTTTAGGTAGGAGTAGAGTAAGCAAAGGATTCCCAATGATGCAAAGAGGTGTTTTAAAGGATGGCCACTTATTCCTCCGAGTAAAACGTCAACTTCTTTATCAAAATGCTCAAATACTTTAGCTATGAAATACGCTATTGATAATCCCCAATAACCATAGGTTTTGGTATATCGAGATGAAAAACAGATTAAAATTACAGGAATAACCAGAATGGGATAAAATTGCACAAGAGCATAAATTCGAAGGTCGTTAAAATACTGCCAGTACAACACCGAAAACACACCAATTATAAGAGCAGGGAAGAGCAGTTTATTTCCTTTTTTAGGGCTGATAAATTCACTGACAACGATAGAGAACAACGACATAAATGCGATTGTCATGGGAAGTCTGTCCCATACAAGCGTGTTGTTATTTGGATTTAAGTGGTAGTAGCCAGAACCCAATGAAACAAGAGCGATCCCTGTAAAAAAAATAATGTATAAAGTTCGGGATTCCGTAAATTTTAACGCTTTAATTACACCTATTAATCCTAGTATAAGAAAAGGAACATTAGAGACAACATTCCAGAAATTAGGGATATTAAACACTGTTTTTGAGTCGCAAAAATTATGGTAGCTTGGATCTTGCTCCATTGGAGGAATAAAAAACAAGCCAATAATTGATATCAGTGCAAGCACAATGATTATACTATAACCTGTTTTTTCTCTTTTCATTTAAACTATGAACTTGTTTGTATGTCTTGTGCGCTAATCATAAAATGAATACCCATTTTCACTGGATTTACTTGCTGCACGTTCTCTACCAATTAAATTCAAGTGCTTTACCCAATCGTCAATTTCGTTTTTAATATCTGCTTCACTGTATAAAACAGATGCTTTTCGTTCGATGTAATCAAAATTCGTTTTTGGATTAATCACTGTGCTGTCTTTTGGTTGCAAACCAGCATAGTGGAGATACCATTTATGGTTGTAATTTGATTGATGTTTAAAGAAATACACATATCCCTCCTCATATTTGTTTTTAATGTATCTTCTTTCCACAAAGGCTACACTATCTTCAACATTAATGGAGGAAGAGGATAATATAACCGATTCCATCATGTCTTTTTGTGATAAATAGGTAGAATCAAAATAATGCGCTTTATCAATAAAGTTTAGCGCTTTATAAAAAGCAAATCGATAGGTGGGGTTTTTAGATAAGGAAACGTAAACACTATCGTGCAGAGGTATGTTGTATTGAGTTAACAACACTGTAGCAACAAATTGATAATCTTTATCCTGATGATCAAGTAAAGAGTTTATATAGGCCTTTACTTTTTGATCTTTGGTGTAATACGGCATTAAAAGCTTTAAAAATGCTGTAATATTAAACTGATCAATTGGACTAATAGCATACTCTCTTTTTTTACCAAAACTATAGCTGTAGTCAGTGTCCTTTAATTTTATTGAAGAGCGATATGATCTTTTTGATTTTTTCTCAGCAGAATAGCTTTTTGCTGTCCTAAGCACCAATGCTTTTTGCTTTTTATAGGAATTAGCATTAACCAGATTACTGTCCAATAACATGGAGCCAAGCGGGTAAACAGATGAGCGATAATCCGTATACAATAACAAATCCCAAAGTTTAGGATACAGTTTTGATGTGAGGGCAAGGGAATCATCCAGGTAGTAAAAGAAATTCTCAACAGCGTCTTCATCAGGAGTGATTGGAGGTTCTTCAAGAATTAGGTCTTTCAATATTTTATAGGATTTTTTAGTGCCATATTTGGATAATGCCTTTAAAACGGCAAACTGTGCCTCAAAGTCATCTGTGCTTTCTTCATATTTACGTTTCAAATAGGGGAGAACAGCCGGATGTTTTAAATAACCCAACTGTTTCACCAAATAATTGGCAGTACCTTTTTTATCATTTTCCGGAAACTCAAAGTGATCTGCATACCAAATCATGCTATCTGCATAATCTTTGGTAAAAGAAATTCGATTGGAAAGATGAATTGCTCGTTTTATTCGAGAAGAATCCTTACTCGCAAGATCCGCAAAAAACAAAGGTGCATTGGAGGCTGTAATTGTTTTCCCCATCAGCGTGTCCATATCAGGATGAAAAGAATTGAAAAAAGTAGTAATAAACCGAGATTTTTCCTGTTTCGCATTATAGCTTGCACGTATCGTATATACCACACCTTTATTAACAATTGATTTTACTTCAATAACCTTTTGACTGCCTGTATCGGAAACAACTATCCACGCAGTAGGCGTAGAGTCATTTTCATCATACGTTTCTTGTTTAATGATATAATTGCCATTCAAATATTCTTCTAATTCTTTTTCCCAGAATTTCTCCATTGTTTCATAATGATAATAATCACTATGCTTTAAATATTTAACCTTAATGGATTCATAGTTTTTCTTGTAAAAGAAGTTTCGGTACTGCTTATTATAATCCCAATCTTCTTTTTTATCATCTCGCGTTTTTATTCGAACATAGCGCATTAAGTCTTCCATTTTTTCAGGTACAACGGGCGTGTTCACCGTATATCGTAAAAGCGTGTCGTGATAAACTTGGTATTCATCTTCTTCAATTTGAGAATTGAATTTTAAGGTGTTAAAAAAACGAATCGCTTTTGAATACTCACTTTTCGCAGCCAATACATAGTAAAAGTTCTTGTGTAAAAGGGTTCGTAAATAAATAGAATCTCCATTATTTAATAGGACATATCCCTCTGTGAAACGATCATTCACACGTGTGACTTTTACCTTTTTAGCCGAATCGAGTTGCTCACCAAAAACAGTAATTAAATACGATAATTCAAAGGTGTCTTCCTCAATATATCCAAAATCGTTTAACCAATCGGATTGAAGTAAATAATACGCACTATCATTCTCTGTGTACGATTGGACATCATAACGAGGAGGAGTGTTTAAAATAGTAAGCGCATGTTCGGTATGAATAGCAGTGCCAGGAAAATCAATTGAATAATCCTTTAAATGAGATTCGTAATGTGTAACATCAGGGTTTGCATGATTGATTTTAATGGAGTTAATAAATTGTTCACCATACTCTTTGGCCCATGTTCCTGTACCCGCCATTTTAAAAAAGATAATTTCAAGAGGTGTAAAAACAATCAGTCTTCTTTGGTAATCACCCCTTCGGGTTTTATTCATTATTTTGATGGCTTCAAATCCCGAAACAGTAATCTCTTTTTGTTCAATAATTTTTCCCTCCACATTTTCAAACAATAACGAATCTAGTTTTTGTTTCCATGAATTGTATTCCCTTTGATGTAATGGCGAATAGGTTTGAAAACGAGAAATCAGGAAATTCCCCCCATTAACCATATCGGGCAGAAAATACTGCAAATCACCATGTTCTCCCAGTGTTTCATAAAGCTGACTTGGAAGGTTTGCCGTGATATACCCGTCATTCGTTGTAAATGGCTTGTATGGTATATTTAGAAACGCTTTTTCAATACTGTTTTTCCGATCTTTTGCGAGCTGAGATTTATTGCGATCTACAGGCCTTAAGGAGTAACCTCTATCCTTTAACATTTCAATCACCCCTTTTTTACCAGGTAAGTGTGCCGCTCCAATGCCAATGAAAACACTGTGTTTTTGAGCAAGTGTATCTATTCCTTCAACCATAATTCGGTTACGCTCATGAAGGAAATAATGTAAATAATTCTTGGAAGAAGCCGTCATTTTGGTAATGGAATCGATGATGTAAAGATTCCCGTTTCGATACGCATTTTCCATAGCCTCTCGAATGGTCATCTCTTTGCTCCATTTGGAATAATAATTTTTTCGCGTAGTCTTTTTTCGTGATTCTTCATCTGTGTTTTCCGTTTCATCGGGAAGTAATGACAAAGCCTGAAGTTTATTGGTTTCTTCATAATCCTCCAGATTAATCACCTCAATCTTGTTCTTTTTCGCATATTGATAAATGAATAAATCCAAATATGTATTTTCTTCATATTCCTTATTCTGTTCAGAACCCCGATATAAAAAACCATTCTCTAACGGATGCTTTTGACGCAGGGCATTTTCAAGGTCTTTTTTGTTAGGTGCCTCAATATTGGTGAGTGTTTCATAAAAGTTACCATTTTGAGAGTTATGCGATCCAAATCTTCCAGATAACATTCCATCTTTGGAATAATACATCTCTTCAATCCATTCTCCGGGATCTGATTCCAAACAAACTTTTTTAGCCTGATCTAGAGCAATAAAAAACGAATCACCTAAATGAAAAGCAATCTTATTACTCACATGCATCGTGCCGTAGAGGTACGATTTTTCCTTTAAGCCATTACCCGAAATCTCCCAAAGTAAACTGGTTGGTTTTTGCGCATACGCGCAAATAGTAAAACCTAGGAAAAGGAGGGATAGAATAGTTGATTTTAACATTATATGAGAATAGTATGCTAATGCAAGTTTAACCATTATACCCCTTAGGTCAAAGCAATAAGCTGTTAATAAAACTAAATTACTCCAGCCTTATAATCACGGGAAAACCTGTTGTCATTATTCTTTTTTTACCTAAATGTTTAGGAGGCACCATTTTAGGTAGTGATGAGAGTATTCTCTTGGTGGAGTTGATCAAATCAATATTGTTGGTTCCTTCTACTTTTATATGGTTAATTTTTCCAGTAGTATCAATTTGAAACTGAACAGCAAAACGAACATTCGATCCTAAAGAGTAGGGAATAACCAATTCATTTTTAATCCTATTTCGAATACTATTCATACTGCATAAGTACTTTGCATGATTATCCTTTTCACGTGCACATCTTTTGGATAAAAAATAGGGTTTGGATGCAGGGTTATAGATAGGAGTTAAGTAAGTCCAAGGTTCAAGTATTTCATCCGGTTCGTCACCAAATAAATCACCTTCACCCGGCGCTTCACTCACGTCTCCTTCATTAGCATCCTGTTTTTGCTCATCCCATTTGTCATCCAAAAAATGCGTTAAATCAAGACGTGTAGAAACATTCTTTTTAAAATTATTTACTGGAATATTCATAGGAATAACCTGTGGTTTTTCAGGCGGAATTAAAGGCGGTAATTCAAGAGAGTCCATATAATCATCTAATAACACCCACTCATTGTACAATGAGTGCTCATACGTTCGCCATTCAAACGCAAGTGTGATAGCTCCAAGCGCTACACATAAACCAATTAACTTAAAAACTCCCCGGTAGTTTTCTAAATTGAATTTTTCTCCTTTTTTCATAAGTTGATTTTTTCTCATCAACGAATTGGAAAAAATTCAATTGCCTCAATTTAAACACTTAACAATTTGTTTAATATAGATTGAATTACAAAAAAAGAACGATTAATATTCCCTTTACATAAGCGGTTTTAGCGAGTTGAGAAACTCGGCACGATGTTTGTTAATATTTTGTTAAAATAACCAATCGAACACGTATTATTATGACAAATCGTTTTTTTCTCTTCACCTTTCTATTATTTACTTTTGTTGCACAAGCACAAATGCATTTCTCGGCAAGTGGGTTATATACAGCGCCGCTTAAACATTTCTCAAAGGATCAATTTTCCGAAGGATGGGGTGGAAAACTAGGATTAGGGTATATTTTGAAGGAAGAAAATAAAATTGGTGTTGAATACGGTGTGGATTGGATGTTTAGTAACAATGGACGTCGAATAACAGACTTAGATTTAGGAGAATATACCTTAAGAAACCAATTCAACAGTTGGCAATTCAAATTAAACGCCTTGTGGGGTAACGGACCTTCCACTTTTTATTTTGGAATAAACGCAGGAAGAGGAATCTATTCCACCAAAGAGCACTTGGACTTTAAAGAAATACAATTTGATCAGTCATCAAATTGGAATGATGATTTATTCCACAGTAATGTATTTCAATATGGTTTACAGTTTGGAACCTATGTGAAACTTAAATCAACATCGTTGGATTTGGGCATATCTATTCTAAAAGCCGATGATGAAATGCAATTCATCAATTTTGATTCCTTTACTTTTGATGGAGAATCAATCGATTACCAAGAGCCAATTTCTAATCCCTACTTAATTACCATTAGTGCAGGACTTAAATTTGATCTTTCAAGATCCGAAAAGAAAAACAATTCAATATATGATGATTCCTACAACCAGGATTATATCATCGAGGATTACAGCCTTGAAGAAAACATTGATGATGAAAATACTGACCAAAACAATAATACGTCAAACGAGGGAGACCAAACCAATGAGTATGAATACCCTCAAAATAACAGCAACAATACCACGTATTATGAAGAGGAAATCAATAATTATGAATATCCTCAAAACAATACGAATTCAACGTCCTACGAACATGAATCTAATGATTATGAATACGAAGACGACTCTTCACCATCTCTTGGTGTAACAATCATAAGAATAATAGGAGCAGTTATAAGAAACTGGCCAACACCAGATACAGACAACAATTCCAGTTGTGGTGGAACATACAGTGGGAATTCAGGCTCATACAGTGGGTCTTCAAGCACATCGAGTTCATCAAGCTCATCAAGTTCTACCTCAAGTAAAAGCAGTCAACAACCTAAATTATACAAAAAGGGAAAAACACCTGTAAGTTATAAGTAACCTAATCACCTCCTATATTTTGCCGAAGGGTTGGTCAAGAAAGATCAACCCTTATTTTTTTACCTGTTCTTCAAAAATGCACAAAAAAAGCCCCGGAATTTCCGAGGCGTTAATATAATATTTAAACGAAATTAATTCATAAAAAGACGAATAGATTGCGCCAGCCTAGCTTTCATATCTTTTCGTTCCACGATATAATCTAAGAACCCGTGTTCTAACACAAACTCAGCAGTTTGGAAACCTTTAGGTAAATCTCTACCAATAGTTTCTTTAACAACTCTTGGTCCCGCAAATCCAATTAAGGCGTTAGGCTCACTCACATTAATATCCCCAAGCATCGCATAGGAAGCAGTAACACCACCCGTTGTTGGATCAGTTAAAAACGAAATAAAAGGTAAGCCTGCATCAGCAAGTAAAGTAAGCTTTGCTGAAGTTTTCGCCATTTGCATCAACGATAAAGCGGCCTCCATCATTCGAGCACCTCCCGACTTTGAGATCAAAACAAAAGGCTTGTTGTATTTAATACAATGATCAATCGCTCTGGAAATTTTTTCACCAACTACAGAACCCATAGACCCCCCGATGAAATTAAAATTCATACAGGCAATCACTACATCCATATCTTCCATTTTACCATAAGCAGTGGTAATGGCGTCGTTTAACCCCGTTTTCTTTTTCGCAGCTTTCAAACGGTCTTTATATTTTTTAGTATCCTCAAATTTAAGCGGATCACCCGAAACCAGTTTAGGACTGAGTTCCGTAAATTTCCCATTATCAAAAAGGAATGAATAATACTCTTTGGAATTAATTCGATCATGATGTCCACAATTCGGACAAACCCAATGATGCTCCGCATGCTCATCGGCCGTCATCATGGTTTTACATTTTTTACATTGATGCCAAAGACCTTCAGGAGTTTCCTTCTTTGCTACCGTAGGAGTAGCAATATTATCTTTCATTCTTTTAAACCATCCCATATACGAATGTTTACGATTTAAAAGTAAAATTAAGAAAAAAACCACCAAGCGGCTTATTTTCGAACAATTGGGTTTTGCACAGTGAATATTGAATTACAAAATTATTGTGCATTTAAATAAGTAATTACCTGATTAGTAATATTTAAACTTGAGTCTCCAAACATAAAAACCCCTGATCCCGCAGGAGAAAAAACATAATGATATCCCTCTTTCTGCGCAAAATCAAATACATGTTTATTGATTTTCTCGTTTAAAAGATCCTTGTAAAACGCAATGGAGTCCTGCAAATCCTGAAAACTTTTATCCTGAATTGCTTCATAATTTTTTTTGGAATCAATAAAACGACCAATTAACCCCTGCGAAGGCTCACCATTTTCACCCTTAATTTTGGTAATTGAATCCGATAAAAGCATATACGCCTCCTGAAAAGGAATACATTGTTCTTTCGCTGTAATTTTTAGTTCCTTCAAACGTTCTTCAAAATCAATAGCCACCTTGTATTCCTGATTTACCCGATTAATATCAATATAACCTGTTTTCAACGATTCATTGTTGCAACCCATTAAAAACAAACCAATTAGGAAAACAAAACACATCCTCATTTTTAAAACATGGAAAACTCGAGTCCAGTGATTGATAAAAATTAATCCTTTCATATCTTCTAAGCTATTGAATTTTACTAATTTCACAGACTATGGCAGGAAGTATTTTTGGAAACCTATTTAGAGTTTCCACTTTTGGAGAATCACACGGAGTAGGATTAGGCGGAGTAATTGATGGATGTCCCGCAGGCGTGGAAATTGATGAAGAATTCATTCAATCTGAATTGGACAGAAGAAAACCCGGACAAAGTAAAATTGTTACCCAACGAAAAGAAGGGGATAAAGTAAAGTTTTACTCCGGTATTTTTGAAGGAAAATCAACAGGAACACCAATTGGTTTTACCATTGAGAATGATAACCAAAAGTCCAGAGACTACGATCACATCAAAGACAAGTTTCGTCCTTCCCATGCGGACTACACCTTTACAGAGAAATATGGGATAAGAGATTACCGAGGTGGCGGGAGGTCTTCAGCAAGAGAAACCGTTTCACGATGTGTAGCAGGAGCAATCGCCAAGTTGGCATTAAACCATTTTAATATCTCCATCCATGCCTACGTTTCTCAAGTTGGTGCAATTCAAATGAGCGTGCCAACACATGAGGTAGACGTTTCAAAAATTGAAGACACTATTGTACGATGTCCAGATGAAGCCGTAGCGCAGAAAATGATTGATCACATCATGAAAGTTCGAAAAGATGGGGATACAATCGGAGGAGTAGTAGAATGTATTATAAAAAATGTTCCAGCAGGAATAGGAGAACCTGTTTTTGATAAATTACATGCAGAATTAGGAAAAGCAATGCTTTCAATAAACGCTGTAAAAGGATTTGAGTACGGGACTGGATTTGAAGGAGTTAAACAGAGAGGGTCAGAGCATAATGACCCCTTTGAAGTAGTGGATGGTAAAGTTGTAACCACCACCAATAAATCAGGTGGGATACAAGGTGGAATATCCAATGGTCAGGATATATACTTCCGAACAGCCTTTAAACCTGTAGCTACCGTAATGGTTGATCAAGATTCTGTAAATGAAGCAGGAGAAAAAGTAACCGTATCTGGAAAAGGAAGACACGATCCATGCGTTGTACCTAGAGCAGTGCCTATTGTTGAGGCCATGGCAGCCATTACAATTTTAGATTACATTCTGATTTCAAAAACAAATAAAATCAGCGACGTATTGTAAAATGAAAAGAACGTTTCCACTTCATATACAAATCCTTGTAGGGTTAATACTTGGCGTTGTATACGGAGCTGCTGTAAGTTTACTGGTTGAATCGCCCGTACAAATTCAACAATTCACTTCGGATTGGATTGCGCCATTTGGACAAATCTTCGTTAAAAGCCTCAAATTAATAGCCGTACCCTTGGTGCTTTTTTCCCTTGTAAATGGAATTACCTCACTCAATGACATTTCAAGGCTTGGAAAAATAGGAGGTAAAACTATCGGCATGTATTTACTCACTACCGTGATTGCCGTTTCATGTGGATTAATTATGGTAAACATTTTCAAGCCATGGGAAGCCATTAACGGAGAAACGGCAAAAGAAATTATACACACATTTTCCAACGCAGCAGACACTAAAATAAGCACTGCAATTGATGTAAATAACGATGGACCTCTTCAGTTCCTTGTGGATATCGTTCCAGAAAACATTATTGCCTCATCCTCCAATAATGGGAGCATGCTTCAGGTAATTGTTTTCGCTGTACTTTTTGGAGTAGCATTATTGGCAATTCCAAAGGAAAAAACAAGTACTGTAAAACACTTTTTTGAAGGCGTGAATGATGTAATCCTAAAAATGGTGGACATCATTATGTATTTAGCCCCCATTGGAACATTCGCCCTTATATCCAATGTTTTTGTTCAGAACAGCACACATTTTTCCGAGCTATTGGCTGCAATAGGAAGATATAGTTTAACAGTAATAGGAGCGCTTCTTCTTGTAATTACCACATCATTAATATTCGTGTATGTACTAGGTAAGAAGAATCCATTAAAGTTTTTGAAATCCATTTCCCCTGCACAACTTTTAGCCTTTTCAACAAGTTCCAGTGCTGCCACATTACCTATCACGATGGATTGTGTAAAAAATAAAGTAGGAATAAATGAAGAAGTGTCCAGTTTCGTTTTGCCTCTTGGGGCCACAATTAATATGGACGGGACCAGTTGTTACCAAGCTGTAGCAGCCGTTTTTATAGCGAACGTCATGCAGTTTGACCTTACACTTGTTGATCAATTAAGCATTGTATTAACCGCAACACTAGCCAGTATAGGTTCAGCTGCCGTTCCAGGTGCGGGAATGGTTATGTTGGCCATTGTACTCGGGCAACTCAAAGTACCCATGGAAGGGATAGCCCTTATTTTAGGAGTTGACAGAATATTAGATATGTGCAGAACAGTAGTAAATGTAACAGGTGATGCCATGGTTGCTACAGTAGTTGGCTCAAAAGTTGATACAGTAGCTTCAAATAACCCATGAGTTATTAAAATAAAGAACAAACTAAAACATACGATTATTCGTAAAACCTTGGTTTAAAATGTTACTAATTATAAAAAAAGCGTTATTAAAAAGAATTGTGTATAAACGAGTTGTTATAATAATAGGATTCATCATTAGTTCCTCACTTGTAGCCCAGGAAGGAAACTGCATTGAATTCAGTAATAAAAAAGCAGTAAAGAAATTCAAAAAACTAAGGGATGTGGATTATCCTATGGACCGTTCTGGAGTCATTAAAGAACTCAAAGAAATGGCCGAGAAATACCCAGAGTACCCAGATTTAATTGGATTCATTGCAGGCCATTACCAAGACGCCTCTTACAAAGCGATGATGCCCAGTGTAAAACAAAAAGTAAGAGCAAACGCAAAACAATGGTTTGAAACATTATCTGAAGTTTGTCCTTCATACCAAGGACATTTAGCCTATTATTGGCTCGGAAGAATGAACCACGAAGATGGTCAGGATTCAATAGCAGCGCATTATTTTAAAGACTATCTGGAAAGTGAAGCAGAACCACCCAGGGAATACAGTGAAATAGCCGTTCAACTCAAAGACGAATATTTCATTATGAAAGAATTATTGGAAAATCCCGTTGAATTTAACCCGCAAAATGTGAAAGGAATATCTACTGAGCATGATGAATACCTTCCCATGCTTTCTCCAGATAACGAATGGGTATATTTCACGCGGAAAAGAAATACCCCACCAGATATAAGACTACCACCAAACACACCAGGAAATGATGATAAAGAATACTTTTCCAAAAGTAAATCCTTTGGAGTAGATACCTTTTCAAGAGGAATGTCCATGGCGGCACCATTTAACTTGCACATGAAACCTTTAATGGATATTCAGGCCAATAACAAATTAATAGGACTTGGAGGCGCCTGTTTAACCCCCGATAACAAAACTATGTATCTCACCGCCAATATTTTAATTGTACCCTTGAGAGGAAAAGGATACCCCAATACCGAACTCATGAAATCCGAGTACAATAATGGACATTGGGGTCCTTTGCGAAGTATAGGCCCTGTAAACAATGAAAACGGCGAACCCACCTGGGAAGGACAACCCACCATTTCTTCCGATGGCAAACTAATGGTTTTTTCATCAGCTCGATTGTCCAGCCTGAGTTTTGGAGAAGGAGTCGATGAAACCTTCACCCTCGATTTATTCTACTGCACAAAAGACGAAAGAGGAAGATGGAGTTCACCCAAAAACATGGGACCCTTAATTAACACCAAAGGACAAGAAAAAACCCCGTTCCTCCATACGGATAGTAAAACCCTCTATTTCGCATCCAACGGACATCCAGGAGTAGGAGGTTACGACATCTATTACACTCGAATGGACAAAAACGGCAATTGGATCCGTCCAAAAAACATTGGCTACCCCATAAATACAGAAAAAGATGAGCACGGACTCATTGTAAGCCTCGATGGTAAAACAGCCTATTTTACCAGTGGAAACAAAGGTTCTGTAAAAACAGGAGGACTCAATTTAGTATCCTTTAACCTCCATAAAGATGCAAGGCCCGAAAAAGTAGTGATGATGAAAGGAACCCTGAAAGATGAAAACGGAGAACCTGTAAAAAATGGTAAAATGTCCGTAACCGACAAAGAAACTGGAGAAGTCATAGAGGGATTGGTAGATAAAGAAACAGGAGAATATGTAGTTGTGATGCCCGTAAAAGACCCCAGCAGAAAAGAAATAGAGCCCGAACAAATCACCCTACAGGTAAATGGAGAAGATGTTCAAGCCGATTACGGAAGCGAAGTAAAAACCATAGGAGGGAAGGAAGTCATTATTCCGCCAGGAGGAAAAATCGTAATGGTAAACAAAGAAGAAACCGTTTTAGCCAAAGACGAACGAGTAGCCGAAATTAACGGAACAGAACAAATTATAAAAAAGAGTGATAAAGTAAGAAATATTGACGGCGTTGACATGGTAGTTCCAGTAGGGCACGAAATCGTAGACCTAAAAGGCGAGGCGGTAATCATGAAAAAAGACGAGGCGCAGGAAATCAAACAACGATTTGTTTTAAACGCCACAGGTGATGGAAAAGCATTTTCCACCAAAGTAGTTGAAATCAATCCCGACTCCGTAGATGGTGCCCAAAAAATATACGCCAAAGAGGGCATTACCGTAGAAACACTCGCCAAGGATAAGCCTATCCGATTAAACGAAGTGAACTTTGCCACCAGTTCCGACATCCTTAATGGAATGAGTATGGATATTTTAGATGAGCTGGTTACATTTTTAAAACTGAAACCAACAATGACCATTGAAATCCACGGACACACCGATAACCGTGGAGAAGTGAGTAAAAATATCGATTTATCAAAACGAAGAGCTAAATCCGTAATGGAATTCCTTATATATAACGGTATCGATGCATCAAGACTATCCTCTAAAGGATTTGGGCCTAATAAACCAAAAGCATCAAACAGCACCAAAAAAGGAAGAGCCATCAACCGAAGAGTAGAGTTTGTTGTGGTTAAATATTAATCACATTTATTTTATCGACTCATCCGGCCTTATCGCGTAGTTTATTCCATGAACGTTTAAATCACTAATTATGGCCGATAATCCATTTTTGCAATTCAATTTTTTGCAAAGCAAATACTCCCCCCTTTATTTTGTTAACCCTTGTTTTTCGGCCCATTCCGTCCAAGAACCATCGTAAACAAATCGACTTTGCTTAAATGCCAATTCACAAGCCAAAAGGACAATACAAGCAGTAAGCCCAGAACCGCAACTAAATACAAGCTCATCTTCAAAAGAACAAGAAGCGTTAAAAATAGCCTTTAATTCTTCTCTATCTTTAAACTTACCGTCTTCTAAAACATGCTCATAAGGAATATTTACAGAGTTGGGAATACATCCACTTTTAAGATGGGGGCGAGGCTCATCATCAATCCCATTAAATCTTCCTTCAGAACGTGCATCAACAACCGTAAAAGAAGGAGTTGAAACGTTACTTAAAATATCTTCATAGCGTTTAACCAAATCAGCATCAAAAAAAGCGTTGAAATCACCTTTTAAATACCCACTTCCTTCCACATCAGCAGTAGGGTAATCGTTTTTCAACCAGGCCGGTAAGCCACCATCAAGAACCGCTACATTATGATGTCCCATTGCAGTAAACATCCACCATACTCTGGGGCTGGAGTATACCCCTTTGGGGTCATACACCACCAACTTTGAATCCGTATAAATCCCAAGACGTTGACATTCCTTCTCAAACCGCTCAATCGTGGGGAATGTATTAGGAAACATGGCTTCCTGATCCGAAAATTTCCCCTTCAAATCAAAAAAACGAGCATTCGGAATAAAAGGATCATTTGAAGGCGATAACCGCGCATCCAAAACAATTAGATTATCATCATCCAAATGATCCTTAAGCCAATCAACAGAAACTAAATTATTCATGCGCTAATTCTTATATAATTAAGTAACAAATTTTCAAATTATAATACAACAAATAAAAATTGTAGAATTACATTTTTTATTGATTTAAGATTACTTTTAAGTATCTACTTATGAGGAAATTTATTGTTTTCGTTTTATTGTTCATTAATGGCTTTTTTGCAAGTGCTCAATTAGTCTGGGGAACCTCGAATTTGAATCCGATGTATTTACCCAAAAATGATTTCTTAGGCTTGTCAACACGTGCTCTGGCAAATGATAGTGTGGCATTGCATCAACAGTTTTATCGTGCCCAACAACAATCGCTCTCACTGCTTTCAGGATGGTCGGTTTTAAATGTGGCTTACAGTCCTTTGGCGTCTCAAAATTTGTTTAATCCTACTACAACTTTGGAATATTTTCATTTGGGGAACTTTAACTGGAGTTTATTGAATATTGGTATTGCAGGGTTAAGCCATTATAGTGTTTATCGAAAAAGTACTCAACCGTGGAGTATATCGGGTTTAAAAACTCAAAAAAGAAAAGTTAAACGAACCATTAAAATCAATATGGCTTTGGACTGTATGTATATTATCGCTGGCGCTTTACTTAAGCAAGCTGCTTCAGTGAATAGCGAGGATTATCAAAATTTTCAAGGCAATGGGAATTCGATTATTCTGCAAGGCAGTTTCTTGCTGTTTTACGATTCTATTTTCCTTCGTAAAGTTAGCCGAGTACAGATTTAGTTTTTAGTCTTTTTGTTTTTATTAGAATGTGTATACTTCTGTTTATTCAATCAAATGAATCTAAAGACGTACTGTTTTAGTAAGCGGTATTTTTCTTTACTTAACGGATATTTTATCAAATCTATTTAACCACTTTAACTACTCCTGAATAATTCCCTGATTTTAGGTAAACAGTGTATATACCAGATTGAAGTAATTCAATATTTACAGGTTCATTTAAATTAACTGTTGTTCGCTTAACCAAGCTTCCTTTTGAATCAAAAAAAGAAGCAGTGATTTCAGTTGAATTAATTAAGGATTCACTAGAAAATGAAACGTGATCTAAAGCTGGATTTGGAAAAGCAATTAAATCTGTAATTGATTCTATTTTTTGTGTGTTAGTTATGACATTCTCATCTGCAAAATGAACGAATAGAGAAGCTTTTACGTCTGTTCCATTTAAGGAGTAATCAAATCCATCCTCTTCGTTTATTACGAAAGATTGAATAGAGTTTGATGCATTAAACAAGGGAATACTGTGGTCAAAAACATTTGTTAACGACAAACTAGATTGACTGAAGCAACTTGAGTTGAATAAATTTCCGTCCCATGAAATAGTAATTGGCCAGTTTTGAGCGTGTATGTCTATTGCAATTGGGTCACTTATTTTATCCCCCTCAGCTGATAAACAATTTGAGAAGTTAATGATTTGTCTTTTTGTTAAGAATGAAGGCACAAAAGGACCAGAAAAATAATCATACTCATAAAAATTAGAACATCTTACGTCTAAGATTTCATCCCATGAATTATAAATTAAATCTTCTTCACAAAACTCTTGATCTATTTCGGTAGAAGCCTCTTCTCCAAATCCGATTACAATTTGATCTTCATTTCCAATGGCATCTGTTACAGTTATGGTGAACTTAAAATCAGGTTCAGAACAATAGTTGTCTTTAGCACATCGGGTTGTTACAAGATTTGATTGGTAACCATTTAGGTTAAAATTACTCATTGTAGCGTTATGATTTCCAGTTAAATCAGCGATATATTCTTGATCAATATTGTTGCTGCTTGGTGTTCCTTGATTAAAATTATAATATGCAATTAAATTAGTTTCGCTTCCGGTTAATTCTCTTTTAGAATCGATTAGGATCTCTTCTGATGTTTTAGCTACATTCCATATCATGATATCATCTAAATTTCCCTTGTAAAAATCAGAGGTAGAATATCCGTCATAGTCCTGCCCAAAACTTACTCTATGATTTTTAGTAATATTATAGTAAATCTGGTGTGTTCCTATTGAAACACCATCTACAAAAGCTTCCCCGATATTTCCGTTTTTCACATATGCAATGTGATGACAATCTCCTGTTATATCATTCGGGGATTGCAAAACGAAAGAATGCACAGGATTGTATTGATCATAAATATTTAATTTCTCATCTCCTGAAGTAAAAGTTTCTCCCAGAACTATTAAAAATTCATTGTCTCCAGAACCAGGTTTGTTAACGGCAAAAAGAGTTGTTCTGATACCGTTTTGGATTTCGATATCTGCTTGCATCCAGAATTCTATTGTGAAGTTATCGTTTTGCGCAAGCACAGAAGCCAAGCTGTTAACATTTAGAAAATCATTAACTCCATCAAAGTTTAATGTATTGTCTTGAGCTTTCAAAGTTTTTGAAAACAATAAGAAAGAAACTATTAACAAACATATGATTCTCATTTTTAATTTTTTAAAATATTAATGGAGTATTATTTTCGTGTCTGTATAATTCAGAAAAAATCGATGTAAAATATGATTTAAAGTTCGGATTTCAAAAAAATAAATCACTCTTAATGGTGACTTTATGTAATTACCTATGTGTTGTACACCGTTTTTAATTGAATTACCCTTCAAATTTAATTCCAAGCCGAATATGTTCTAAATGGTGATTGTTAATGTTAATTTATTTCTGGAAATTTTCGATACAATTAAACCATTTTCAGTAATCTAAATCAATGAATTATTGGTGTTTTTTTTAATTAAGAAAAATAATCGAGATAATATTTCTCGAATTACTAAATTGTTAGTTTTCAAAAATATCATCTTCGAATTTTTTTGGATAGATATTTTTAATGTTATTATGTCCAAATCGTCTTATTTCTCTAAATAACTCTATAGTTGGATGAACAACTAGTTTCACCTTATAATATTCACTCCCGTCTTTAGGTTGAATTAAAGTTTGAGAACGGTGTATCGGCATACTTTTTATATAGTCTATGTTATTGTGTCTTTTGCCATTTTTAAGTTCAAATGAAAACTCTATTGGTTTGCTGTTTAATGCGATAATGCCTACTGAATGCTTCCATCTTGTCATTGGATCAAATTCTTTAATAGGAGTAAAGTCATTTTCTGGACTCTGATTTTTTATTTTTAGTCGATCCAGAGCATAAACTCTCCAGTTTTTCAATTTTATGTTCCATCCATAAACATACCACCTGTACCTATATTCTTTTAAATAATAAGGGTTTATTTTAGTAATGTGTTTTGGACCCTCAAAAGGCGTATACTCAATTTCCAAACTTCTATTCTCTTTTATACTCCAGAAAATGTCTTCAAAAAGATCAACACCTTTATATTCTACCGGTGCGCCTTCAAAGCAAACTATCTCTTTTTCATTGTGTTTTCTGTTTAATTTTTGTGTTAAAAATTTGAGATCTCTGAAAAAAGGTAATGATTCATATTTGCTTGCTGCAGAAGCTAAATTTTCCAGTACCTCTACATCATGGTCGAGAAGTCCTATTTCCTGGAATAAGGAAAAATTCTTGTTGTATGAATATTCTCCTCTATTTGATGCGTTAATTGGAGCGCTCAATTCCTTTCGCATGAACTCTATATCTTTTTTAAATGTTCTTTCACTGTAAGATCTGTTTGTTCTTTCTTTAATAAGTTCAATTAAGCGTTTATAATCATAACCTCTATATTTTAATAGGGAGTGAATTTCCAATATTCTTTTCCCTTGGTTGCTGAGAAGGCTTTCATAGTCAGTAATCATGGTTTTATTATGATTTTGGTTTATTTGGTGTTTTTAGGTGGGCAAAAAAAATGCGCACCTGTTACGTATTATTGCTGTAACCTTTAAAATTTCCTTTATGACAAAAAAAATGAATTTAATGAGTGGTGATTTTTCTCAAAAAGTCAATGATCTTAAAAATGCAAAAAAGAAATTAAAAAATCAATTCATTGGTATAGATGATATAATCGACTCATTAATCGATAATGTTAGATCGTGGTATACGATGAATATCATTCAAGAAAAACCTGCAGTAATTAATTTGTGGGGACTAACTGGAGTAGGTAAAACATCCTTAGTGAAAAAACTTATGGAGTTACTGAAATTTGATGATAAAACATATCGAATTGATTTAGGTGAGAAGCATGGGGAAACATCATTTACAGGAAAGATGAAGGAACTTTGTAAAGTAAGAGATAATAATCCTAAAGTTATAATGCTAGATGAGTTTCAGCATGCTCGAACAATCACCGGGCCTTTTAGGGAGGAAAATATTTTTGAAGAAAATAGAAAGATTTGGGAGTTAATTGATGAAGGGGTAGTTAATTACAACAGTATGAATAGAGGATTTGCCCATTTCGAACAACAAATGGGCAGGCTAGAGCGGTTAATTGGTTTTGGTGTTAAAGTAAAAAATGGTTTTGTTGTTGAAGGAAAAGATCTGCATGTTTCTGAAATGGGTGGTTTCAGTGGGAAAGATGAACCATTATTTTTTTTTCCACTAAATGACTATCAGCTTATTATTGATTTGGCGGGGCAAGAACTCAATATAGAACTTCAGAGAGACTTAGCAAGAAAGCTAATGAAAATGAATGAAATCGAAACCATGTCTTTTTTGAAAAAAGTGCACAGTATTGCGAAACGACCTAAAGTAAAATGTTTTAAGCGTTCTATCATTTTTGTTTTAGGTAATCTAGATGAGGCTTTTACAATGAGTGGAAATTATAGTCCTGATATGTCTGCTGATGAATTCCATCGAATAACTAAAAAAATCACGGTGACAGAAATAAAAAAAGCCTTAAGGGAAAGGTTTAGAGATGAGCAAATAGGAAGACTTGGTAATATTCACATTATTTATCCTGCTTTATCAATAAATTCTTATCGAAAAATTATTCGCAAAAATTTGAATGAAATAGGCAAAAGACTAAAGCAACTAACGGGTTTAAATTTAAAATATAATGAGTCTGTAATTGATGCTATTTATCAGGAGGGTGTTTATCCTGCCCTGGGAACAAGACCAATTTTCAGTACAATCAACCAAATGATCAAAAGTAAATTAAGTGTTTACGTGGATTACATTTTAAATAAAAAATTAAAAGCGGACACTTTGTTTTTATGTATGGAAGATGAGAAGTTGAAGTGTCAAATAATAAGTAAAAAGGAACTAATGGATGAAGTTAAAGAAAAGGTTGTTTTTGAATTAAGAAAACTAAAAGAACCGAAAAAAGACGAAAAACAGGCCATTTCCGCTGTTCACGAAGCAGGGCATGCTGTAGCTTGCCAGGTTTTATTTAATACTGTGCCGGATGTTGTGGCATCAGTAACCGCAAGCCCTGAAAATGATGGATTTGTATATGTTAGGCCTGTAAATGAATATGTTAGTAAAAAGGATGTCATTCCTCACGTGGCAATGCTATTAGCAGGAATTACTGCTGAGGAATTAGTTTTTGGTGAAGACCATATAACTTCAGGGTCTTCATCTGATATTTCTTCAGCCACAATATTTGTAACGTCTCTTTTAAAAAAGCATGGTTTTGGTAAAACCAAAATTGCGATAGCAGATAGTGTTACCGAATCATCAAAATTTTATCATAAAAGTGAAGATGTTGAAGAACATGTGAGAGAAATTATGAACGAGGCAAAGGCGTTAGCAAAGAATACGCTTATTAAAGAAAAACCTTTCTTAATCGAGTTGGCATCTTATTTATCTGTTCAGCCAAGAATTGAAAAGGATCAGCTTTTAAAAATGAGTAAAAAACATTCCATTTCAAACAGAAGAAGAGGAGAGGGTGGAACTTTTTACCGAGATAAATTAAAAAATGAGGCGAGAATAATTTTGAATAAAAAAAACTTTAATAATCAAATTACTCATCTTGTTGATATTGCGCAGTGAATGAATTAGACGCCGAATGGAATAGGTAAAAACGTTTAAATCAAAATTATTATTAAAAAATTAAACTTAGGAAAACTCATTTATGAATAACATTTTAATTTACCGATCGGATTGTGATGATCTATCAAGCTTCGACCAACTTATTCTTACCAATTTTGTGACATCAAAAGAAGAAAATATAAGAATTAAGAAAGTACATAAGGGATTAATTTTTTTAATTAAAACTAATTTAAGCTACAAGTTTGTGCATAATGAATTCCACCGAATACAACAGGAAAATAATCAATCATTATCCTTTTTTGTTTGTGATCTATCTGAATTCAAATTAGAACATTTAAATGCTGTTTTTAATTTCAGCACGATTAGAAGTAATCACGACAATAACCAAGACACAACAGGGATTAGTGGCTTGTTTGAAAAAAAAGAACGAAAAAAATCTTTAAATGAATTATTAGATAAAATAAGCTCTAAAGGTATTAAAAGCTTAAGCTCAAATGAGCTGGAACAACTCCGGATCTACTCTGAAAAGCTTTAAAAACACAATTGATATTTAAATTTAAAATTTATACCTGAACCAGTGTAGGTAGCTTAAAAAAGTTTATGGCTGGTAAAAAATCATGGTTGATATTTTACAACTCCCTTTCGTTAAAAAAAAGATTGGTTACGGTTTCCCAATTTCTGGTAATATACTTCATTTCTATGTTGGTCCCGAAGAGGGCGGTAATTATTCTGAGAATATTATTAGAGCTAAATTATTTGATCAAATGAACAATGAAGATGGATTTCTCGATGTGGCAAAATATCATCTTAAATTAGGATTAAAGAATGCACGGTTTTTTTCCGGAAGATGTAATATTCAGTCCACATGGGGAAAACTTATAGCTATTGATCACGGAGTAAGAGGATTGGATGTAACTAATAAAGAAGTGATACGCGATTATCAAGTGAATCATTTTGCCAGAAAAGGGAATCACATGTGCCTATTGGAGTTATCGCCATTTTCATCAAAATCCTTAAGTGATTCTTCCTGGACAACTAAGGAAAAAGACTTAAATGAAATAAGCGATTCAAGATTGAATTTAATTACAACTAAAATAAAGAAGTATACACCAAAATTATGTGTTTTTTATTCGTTATCTCATTGGGATAAATACAAACAAATTATTCAATCTTGCGAGTCTGCGAATACCATCAATTATAAAAATTTATTAAATGATAATAAAGCTCTTTATTACCAAGGAAAAAAAACGCTCTTTGTTTTACTTCACCATCCCGTGGCTCCAACGTTTAATAATATGACTAATCCTGTTGGAAAAAGAATTCATGAGTTACTTTTCAAGTCCCAAAGGAAAGTAAATAAAGAGAATCAGAATTAAAATTTAGCGCATGAGCCTCAATAATCACATTACAAAAATTGGATTTATTCAATCCTTTATTTAGAGAACTTCCAACAAAGGTGATGAGTTAATATACTAATAAACACCTATGTAAAAAATGGGATTTAACGTATCTTTACAAATTAACCATTTCTAAAGAAACTAAACTTTTAGAATTATGATAACAACTAATAAAGATAACCTTCCGCAGTTAGTTAATGCAATAAAAAAGGCAACTAAATCAATAGATATCTGTTCAGCATGGATTCGTTCTGAAACACTTAAAAAGGTATTTACCGAAGCAGTAAAAAAACGTATCAAAGACGGAAAGGTAAAACTTAGAGTTATTGTTCGTTTAGGAGAGGAAGTTGATGTTGCAATTACGGACCCAGGAGTATTTGCTTTAGTTAATGAATTAGGCGCTGAAATTAAATATCATCGCAAACTACATTCAAAAATATATGTTGTTGATGGAAAATTCGCCATGTTGGGTTCGTTTAACTTAACAGGCGGTGGTTTTGGAGATGCTCAAAGAGCAGGTTCTAACCCTGAAACAGGTGTAGTCTTTAAATCAATTGAAGAGGTACTGCAAATTCAAGAAAACTTTAATCAAATTTGGGCGTTTGAAGCCAGGCCTTTAAAGAAAACTTTATTAGGTTTTGTTCTTAATCCGTCCGCACATGATAAAGTGTTTATTGTTGGTACAAAACCACTTGAATTAAATCGATACGTTGAAATTCCAGTAGGACAAAATGAAAAGTTACTTGGTAAGGTTGCGCTAACCGAGAACTATGGAATGGATTTTTATTCACATCCAACTCAAGAAGGAGAGAGGTTATGGGAAATGAAAAGAGCCTACTCAAATAATGATGAATTGGCTGGTTTAGCTAAAGCGATTGCGTCTACCCAAGCCACTTTTGACCAGATGTACATTGCACAAATTGATATTGTTTGTAGATTAATTAAACAAAAAGATAAGTTATATCGTGAAACAAACACACTTCCCCCAAAGGTAGGTGAGGAGGTGTTTGACGCAGACCCGAATACGTTAGAGAATATTTACAACAAACACAAGTTTTCTCCTGCCACACTCCTTGTAAATAGGAATATAAAAGCTGGATTCGACCCTATTGAGTTAACTACCAAACATATGGCTATTTTTGGTTCCACGGGAAGCGGGAAGTCTTACTTTGCAAAAAAGTTGTTGTTTAATCATCTTAAAGATTGGTATTGTTCAAAGGAAAACAATGGCAGAATAATAATACTTGATCCGCATGGAGAATACGCTCAAAGTTTAAAAGGTGAGGGATGTGATTCGAATTTTGAACAACCAAAAAAAGATTACCAAATAATTAATTCATCAAAATACAACCTAACCTCTAAAGTTGTTCAGGATGTTGAAGAATTAATTGATGCTTGTGAAATCAAACCATCACGTTCAGAAAAGCAGTATTTATCTGACCAGTTAAAGCAGTTTTTAACCCTTGGAGATAACGAAGATATTGATTTTGTTAATGTGTTGAAGAAATCCAATAAAAGCGGAGATACGATTAATTATAAAAAGGAATTTAGTCATGTTGAAAAATCGATTGAGAATTCACTTCCTCAATATTTAGATGCATTTCTAAAAGTTGCTGAGGCCGAAATAGAGGAGAAAATGAGGACAACAAAGAAAGAAAAAAACGGAGTAGATGCTGACAAGAAAAAGAAGTCGGCAACTGAATTAAAAGCAGAAAAAAACGAACTGGTTTTTGCAAGAGCATTAGCGTTATTCAATGGCCTAAATAATGATGTTAAAGCCCAAATAAAAGCTCAAATAATTCAAAAAAACTTCTATGACAAAGTAGAGAACTATTTTGAAAAAGAAGTTAAACTCCTTTCCACTGCTATAATTTCAGCCATTGAGGAAAATATTCAGGCCAATAAAATTACATTTAAAAAACTTGATTTGGTTAGTAAAATGAATAAACCGAAAATCTACTGTATTGATCTTTCCGAGGTTCATGATGAAGATGTTCGATATGAACTATCCGCCACAATCCTTAAACAAATCTTTAACGACAAAAAAGAAGGAAAAGGTATGAATACGATGTTTGTAGTTGAAGAAGCACATAATTTCGCCCCGGAAAGAAAAGGAAGTGGGAATGCTGCCAGTAAAATACTACAAAAAATTGCTGCGGAAGGACGAAAATTTAACATTGGATTGATGATTATAACTCAGCGGCCAGCATCAGTTAGTAAAGGGGTTCTTAATCAATGTTCAACACAAGCAGTGTTTCGTTTAGTAAACCCAAATGATATTGGAGCCATTAAAGAAAGTATTGAAGGTATTACAGAAAAAGAATTGGAAATGCTACCTAAATTCCGTCAAGGAGAAGGCATATTTACCGGAGTAGCTATTGAGGAATCTGTATTAGTGAAAGTTTAATTTTGGACAATCAAAAAGAATAGTAGAAGCTAATGGAAAATCTTAAAATTAAACCCGAAAGATAAAATCATTAAGAACTATTTCGACAAAAAATGTCTTGGGTATATAGTTCTAAAGCCAAACACAAAGTCTTACTATATAATTCCTATTTCAATTGATGGGAGCGAGGGGTTAGTATCTCAAAGACTTTTTAGAAGTCCGCATCATACCATTTCAAGTGTTGCCCTAATTGGGAAAGGTGTCAAATATATAAGTAGTTGAGAAATTACAAAAGCAAATGATAAAATAACACTAGTAAATGATAAAACCACGAAAGAAGTTGATAAACCAGAACACCCAATAATCACAAACAACTAATTTTAAAGCGATTACAAAAAAACCAAAACCTAATTTAACACGCTTGTAAAGCGTTTCGAATCATTCGAAAAACAAAAACCACTTTTATTCTTAAGGCATAGACTATCAAAGGCACTGGAGCTTATCCTTTTGATAAAAACGGCAAAGATTGTCTTGAATTACATAATCTTTTGAAAATATTACAAAAGATGAGTTAAATCACACAAGTAAACATTTAAACAAAAAATTATAAATAAGTTTTATTTTTTTTTATCCTTGTAACTTGAAAATAAATTGAAAAATTTAGCACTAAATAATCTTTAAAATGACAACTAATAAATTTTATATAACAACACTTTTAATAAGCTTATTTTTATATAGTAAATCCCAGTTTGAAATCAGTGGAAAACTAGAAGAAGTTACAATTTGCAAAGGTGAAAGTGTTCAATTAGGAGTCTCTGCAATCATAGAATGCGACAACAACATCAAAGGTTCAGGTAACATTACCATTAATGAAGGTGAGATTTATTGTATTTCTGAGGGAGATGTATTCTCAGGGCAATTAACTCTAAATGGAGGAAGTTTAGTAATTATTGGTGAACTTAACTCATCTAATGTAAATATTTATTCAGGATTAATTTATAACGGTGGAAAATGTAACATCACTAGTTTTAATTTAAATGGAATTAACTCTTTTTTTAAAAACTATGGAGAAGCAAACTTAACCACTGTCATTACTCACGGTATTATTGAAAACTTTAGCATTTTAAACTTTAATTCCTCTATTGCAATTAACGGGCAATTAATTAACAACTCAAAAATAAATGTAAATGGGAATTTAACATCATATTCCAACATAATTAACAAAGGCTATATAACGGTTTCCAACTCTTTTACTCTTCATTCAGGTGAAATAACATTAACAGATGGATCTAAATTATCTACAACTAATTTTTCATCATATGGTAAAATAATTGGTGGAAACGTTCTTTGCTCAAAGGTTGAAGTTACTGGAAATTCAACAATCAATAATGCAAATGATTTTTCAGGATTAATAAGTTTTTGTGATTCTGATGGAGTAGAAACTGTTGGCATAGGAAATCTTAATGCGTCTGTTTCGTTAGATTGTGATTGTCAAACTGTTGAACCTACTGTTTTAAATGGAAGCACTGTTAGTTACGAATGGTTTCCAAAAGAAGGACTTGACAACCCATATATATCTTCCCCAATTGCCACTCCAAGTCAATCTACAAATTACACCGTAATTGCGAAAGACATTCTTGGCAACACTGGAACATTTTCTTCAAAAGTGAATATCTCGTCTTTAGCAGGAGACGATGTTTCAATCTGTAACGGAGAAACTTATCAATTTTCTGCTGATTTGTCTTGCATTGATATTTCGAACACAACAAATTCATATGAGTGTTACGACGTTTCAACTCATAATGACGGTTCAAATTGCAACATTCAGTTAGTAGGAAATGGGTATTTTTCATTATCAAATGGTCAAAATGCATGTGTTCCAAAAGGAACAGTTTTCACAGGTGTTGTTGACCTAAATGGCGGGACATTAATTATAAATGGTACATTTTCTCCAACCATATTTAATTTTAATAGTGGTGAAGTCATCAACAACAAAGATTGTAACTTGAATTACCTTAATATAAATGGAAAATTTTCTAACTATGGTTCTTTAATTGTCGGTTCTATTACCTATATAGGATGGAATGGGGAATTCAATAATTTCAATTCAAGTTCCTTTCAAAGTTTAAACAATAGTAAACAGATCACGAACAAAGGGTCCATAACAATAAATCAAACGTTTGATAATAACGGTGTTTTCGAAAACTTATGTCATACGACAGTTGAAAATAATTTCATAACTAATAATCAATTCATAAATAAAGGGGAAATAATAGTTAAAAATAACACAAGCTTAAATAGTGGAACGATTACTTTAGGCTCCTCAAGTATATTAGAATCCAATAATATAACATTAAGTGGTAATGTTTCAGGTAGCGAATTAGGTCAATCTTACGTTAAATCTAATAGTCAAACCATTATTAATAGCGGAAATATGTCTGGAAACATTATTTTCTGCGATGAGAACGGAATTGAAACTAACTGGGGGACCCAAGGGAATAACGTTGAATTCACTTGTGAAAACAAGGGACATTCAGTCGACATTAATAATTTAGTTTATAATTGGACTCCATCTATCGATTTAGACGATCCAACAAGTAATAATCCTACAGTATCACCAACAGCTTCACGGATTTACACTCTTGAAGTTTCAGATCAAGAAGGAAATATAATTGCCTCTGACCAAGTAAATGTTAAACTATTACCGTCTTGTACAAACACAACACCAGAAAATGCAATAATTATTACTTTTGAACCTAGTGTAATTCAATTTCAAAGCATTGATAACGTTTCCTTCCAAGAAGGATCCCTTGAAGATTTTGTAAGTTCATCTGCAGTTAATGAGGTTACTAATGCTATCGGATACGAAAGTAAGAATCTTGTCACAAGAAAAGTATTTAGGAATCTTACATCTGATATGACACATTCTATATCAAGAACAGGTAGGTCAATCCCAATTCCTGAGCACTTTAAATCCACTTTTGTCGTTGAAGTACCTGATAGTCAAACTGTTGACAGCACAATTTTAAAGCTAAAATCATTAAATATGATCTCTGTATCTGGTGCTCAACATGCATTACAAACGCTTTCATTTCACAACATCCCAAACGATACTGAATATGCAGCTGAAAATCAAGCTTCTTTAACTAGCACCAGTGACTTTGCCAATGCTCATATAAACATGGAAGAAGCTTGGAAATTTTCAACTGGTTCAGGATTAATTAAAGTGGGTATATATGATACTGGTATATTATATAGACATGAGGACTTTGATAGGTCTTCTTCTGAGACGGGCTCAGTTGTAGAAGGAGGTTATGACTGGATTAACAATGAAGCAGCTATTGGAAGTTACATTAATGGAGAACATGGGACCCAAGTTGGTGGAATAGTTGCAGCAAACCGAAATAACAATTTAGGTGTTGCAGGTGTTGCAGGCGGTGATGTAACCAATACTGGAGAGCCTGGAGTGCAGTTATTTGACATGCAGATTGCTGATCAAGAAGGATTGATTCCTGTGGCTAAAATTGCAGATATCGCTAATGGAATATTTGAAGGAGCTACTTACAATGAAGATGGATTTGGTTACGGGTTAAACTTAATGAATCATAGTTGGGGAGTACCAAATTCAAGTTCTATTCTTTATGACGCATTTCAATTTGCTGCTAAAAATGATGTTGTGCAAGTTACAGCAAGGGGAAATGCACTAGGATATGAAACAGGGATAATTGTAACAGACTACCCATCATGTTATGATGACCAAATTATGATTAGCGTTGGTGCTAGCGGAATCGATGGAGACTTCTTAGAAGCAAATAACAATGGAGTTAGTGCAACTTGGTCATCAGTTTATGGTAAAGAAATGGACTTTTTGGCTCCTGGTGCTAATCCTTTAATCTCAACAACAACTCTCGGAACATCAGGACTAAATAATTATGGCGATTTTGGGGGAACTTCTGCATCAGCACCTCATGTAACAGGTGTTGCAGCATTACTTATGAACTACTACAACTTTCAAAACGGTGCAGAAGCTTTAGCTATGGAGGATATTGAATACATATTACAAGCTACAGCAACAGATTTACGTGAAATTGGATATGATGAAAAAACAGGATGGGGGCGAATAAATGCTGGTGATGCTATTAAATATATTGAATACCCTGCCAATCAAATAAAGCATTATTCGGCATTACCAACCTCAATCCGAAGAATCTCTGAAAATGTCACACTTAGCATGACTGGACGAATAAATAATGTATCTCCAGGACTATATTTCGGTGATGTTTATGAAGTAAAAACAGTTATATATCATGATCTTTCTTCAACTGAAACTATTCATGATAGATGGCCGCTTAAAAACTGGTCTGATGGTTACCCTTATTACACTTTAATTAATGAAAATCCTGGATTTACTTCAATAACAAATATGACTAGCCAATCGACAACTTTGGTAAGCTATGTTTACCGTATTAGAACAAATATTGGTGGCCAACCAGTTGAAAGATGGGTCCCTAATAATCCTGAAGGTGTTTCTCAATCCGTTTCTGTTCACGTTAAAGATGAGTCATTAACATCACAAAATGAATTAGAAAACGATGTTCAATTTACAGTTTATCCCAACCCTACTAGTGGTAATATAAATATTAAGATTAATTTAAAAGAAACCTCTGATATAGAAATCTCAATTCTTGATATAAGCGGGAAGGTCATTGAAACAGTTTATCAAAAAGGAAATCAATTAGGTAATAAAAATTTAAATCACGATATTAATTCTATCGCAAAAGGTTTTTACTTTGTTCAATTAAAAACTGGTGATAAAACCTTTGTCAAAAAGATAATCAAGAATTAAAATGGTCAAAGCAACCTCTTATTTAGCTTTATTTTTAATATTATTTTCTTGTAGAAAAGGTTATGACAGTAATGAATGTGAACCTCCCAGTTCTTTATTGAATGGAAACGTCTCTTACATCTCAAGTACCGAGAATTATAGTAACCCATGTTTTAACCCCAATAACCAAGATGAATTCTCTTTCATTAAATGGGATCAAGGTGTACCTGAATTATGGGTTGGAAATATAAAAACTAACGAATACTTTTTTTTAGATAGCGGCGTATATTATACTCCAAAATGGGGTAAAAATAATTGGATTGTATATAATTTACTGAATAATGAAATATACATAATAAGACCTAACGGTTCTAATAAAAAGCAATTAACCTTTAATAGTTCGATCAACACAAACCCTAATTGGTCTCCAAATGGCGATAAAATTGTATACCGCAGCTCTAAAGACCTTAGCAACGGTTATTTATACATTATGGATACTTTAGGAAATGACCTAGAGCGAATTGAAATAGTTAGCGGAAATAATCCTAGCTGGAGTCCTAATGGAGATAAGATAGCTTTAAAAAATTATAATGGAATTAACATATATAATTTAGTCACCAAAGAGAACAAGATTATTAATGCGGATGATAATTCTATCAATTTTAATTGGATTGGTAATGACACGCTTCTCTGGGAAGGCTCAAGCGGAATTAGTATTTCATGTTTAAAATCTAACAATATTACCTTATTAAGTAAAGACTGTTTTAAGAAAAGTTATGATCACCCGACAATTTCAGTTGATGGAAAAATCATGTGTCGTGAGTATATTAACGAAATTATAGATGATAACAATGTTTTTTTCAAATCAGATCTAGTGCTTTTCCATAACATTAGATTCGACTCTAAAGAAATCATTTCAATAGATTAGTCATATTTCTATTGCAGCTAATCTTGGCTTCCAAAACCTTGCCTATATACCTTAACAAATAAGGTGTAATAAGTTTAGAAAGCTTATTTGATAACGTAAAAATTCTACTATTTTAGAATTGGTATCCATTTCAACAAAGTATCAGAACACCTAAGAAATAGTGAGAAACCTAAATAAATAATAATAAGTATTTGATTATAAACTGATACAAAAGGTGTCAATTACACAAGTAAATGACAAAACAAGGAAGTGATAATATCAATTAAGCCTAATAAAGGTATTGTTTCATCTAATATGAAACCCTTGAAAAATATAATAAGTAGATAACCTAAATCATATTCGAAAGAAAAGAATATTATAAAAGTTGAAAAGAATGACAAAAATTAAACCAACCGAACAAGACATTGTTGATTTTCACATAAATATGTTTATACATCTTCTAAGAGGTATAGAGACTGGTATAATAGATTATAATCAAAATTCAGATAATGCCCCTCCAACAGAAAATCAAATTGTCAATTACATTACCAATATCGATATCGATATCGAATATAATCAAATTGTCGATTTTAAAGCAAAAAGCATTTTAGATGTGCCTCTGTGGAAAATAGTAGAAGCTAATGGGAAATATAAAGTAGATTATATTTCATCAGGCATTTGGCAAATTGCAAATCAACTTGATAATAATAATTATTCAAATATAAAGCCTTCACAAATTGAAAGATTTTTGAAAGAACATTTGAGTGAAAATGAATGTTATTATCTTGAAGAATCAGATATTTATATTAAAAATATAGAGGATTGTAAAGTACAATTAGATCACGTAACACCAAGAAAGATAATCATTAAGGAAATCTTAGAATTAAAAAATGATGAGGATATTAAAAAATTTTTAAAAGAAAAATGTGTTGGGTGTATAGTTCTAAAAGACGAACACAAAAAATTAAATGACGATTATAATAAGTATGATAAGGATGATTTATGGAAACGCTATAAAGATGCAAATATAGCTGTGTACGATCGGAGTGTAAATAATTGGGTTGAAAATTAACCATTACAGGTGTTAATGTTAATTTATTTCTGGAAATTTTCGATACAATTAAACCATTTTCAGTAATCTAAATCCGGAATAAGTTAAAAGTAGGTAGTTAAATTCCGGAATTTATATTTTTATGGGCGTTGTTTTTTGGTAGAGTTATTTGGTGTTTTTTTTGATTTCATAGATAGTCGCACGAACAATATCTTAAATTTGATTAGATTTTGTTGGAAAAGATTTTTCTATTCTGAAGCAGAATAGCATTGTTAGTATCTTTTTATTTTTAAACAATTAAATCCGTATCATAATCATCTTTCATAAAAGCTTAAAACAAGTTCAAGAAGTAACAAGAAACCTCAAAAATAATTGACAAAATGAAATTATGGATATTAAAAACGATATCGTTGATCGCTGGTGCAACAACAAATATTATACTAATGTCATTATTTGATGTATTAAAGCATACCTATGAAATAGATTCTGACATATATGAAGCCATCAATTTAATGGCCCCAATAAGTATTTGCCTTTTCGTTTACGTATATATTTTTAATTCATTAAAAAGAAGGTCCAAAACCAAACCCCACCAGTTGTTAGATAACTAATTATAGTGTCAATTACACAAGTAAATGAGAATACACCTATTCACCAAATTCGTAAAACAATAAAAAAGAGAAACCGTAACAAACGAAAACAATGAGTAAAATATGAAGAATAGCCAACACACAAGCGAAATTTGCAAAAGAGCAATTTCTTGCCAAGTCTGGTTTCCTACTCAGCCTTAGAATAAAGACAAAACCAAATTAAATGGAAAAGGCAATATACATTCCAACTAGACAAAACATAATAATAATCAAAGAAATAGATTTGTATTACGAAATCTTCTTAGATGGAAATTACAAAACTGTACCTAAAAGTGATGTAAGTATTGCTTCTGATGAAATAAAAGTATCGTCGTTAGATGATATCAAAGAAAACATCTTTATAAATTGCGCTCAACGTCCACTTAATGATATTTTGTATTCGCACAATGCTAACCGATTCATACCAGAGAACCATCAATATAAACCGTTAATTAAATTTTTACATTCAGCAAATAACAGAGTACTTATTGCTGATGAAGTAGGTTTAGGAAAAACAATTGAAGCTGGAATGATATTTAAAGAAATTAATAGTCGAGAAGAGCTACGAATTTCTTTAATTGTAGTCCCTTCATCATTAACTATCAAGTGGCAAGAGGAGTTAAATGTCCGATTCGATGAATATTTTCAAATATACAATTCAGCACAATTCATTTCATTAATAGATGAGTTTGACAATTATAGTTCCTCAAAATTGATGAGTAAAAAAGTAATTATCAATTACCATACTTTGAGAAATGAGAAAGTAATGGAGAAGCTATCTATGAGTATGTTTGAGGTTGATTTCCTTGTAATGGATGAAGCCCATAATATGAGAAATAGAGATACTTCTACTTTTGAAAGTGCCAAATTGATAACAAGAATATCTGACCACATTGTTTTTTTAACAGCAACTCCCGTTCAAAACAATCTTTCAGATTTATTTAATATCCTGTACTTGCTTGATATGGACTATTTTATGGATTATGATTATTTCCTAAATATGATTGCGCCTAATCATATTATCCATAAAACAATTGCTCTCATAAGAAATGGTAGTAGTATTGATGAAATTAAAAGCTATATCACTACTCTGGAAATTGAAAATTTTGAACAAAACTTACAGGAAACATTTCACTCGATATTAGCACTCGATAGACTCACAAATCAACTCAAAGTTGAGTTTATTGATAAACTCTCAAAATCAGATAAATTAAGCTATATCATTAACAGGACAAAAAAGAAAGATGTTGGGCGTTTAATTCCTAGAAATGCAAAAACGGCAATTGTTGAAATTATCGCAGAAGAGCAAGATTTCTATAATGCAGTCATTGAATTTGTCAAATTTCTTAATCCTGAAACACCTCAGGGATTTATCAGTATTATGCCAGAAAGGATGGCTAGTTCATCTATGATTGCTTCATTAGAAAATTTCAAGGAAATAAGGGATTCGGGACGCCTCTTTGTACAAGACAATAACGATAATGAGGGAGAGTATGTAGAAATCAGAGAAGAGGCACAGGAATTTCTTGACCTTATTATTGACAAAGGAGATAAAATTGGGAAAGACGACTCTAAATTTTTAAAATTCATTGAAATTCTACAAGACTTAAAGAATCAAAACATTAAGCAATTAATTGTTTTCTCCTTTTTCAAATTCACTATTAACTACCTTGATAAAAAACTAATTGACTTAGGATATAAAGTCGGTAAAATTCACGGAGATATTTCCGTTGAAGAGAGGTATACTAAAATAAGACAATTCAAAAATGGGGACTTTGATATTTTACTTTCTAGTGAAGTGGGAAGTGAGGGACTTGATATGCAGTTTTGCAATGTAATTGTTAACTACGATTTGCCTTGGAATCCTATGAGAGTCGAGCAAAGAATAGGTCGAATTGATAGGATTGGACAGAAATTCGACAAGCTACACATCTTTAATTTATGCATACAAGGATCTATCGAAGATAGAATATACAGTCGCCTTTATGAAAAGCTTAACATTTTTGAATCAACAATAGGAGAATTAGAGCCAATTTTAGGAAATCTTGAAAAGCAAATAAACATTCCCGAATTAATTAATCTCACACAAAAAGAGATTGACGAAGTATTACACCTAAAAGAATTGGCTCTTAAACGCAAGGAAATTGAGATAAAACAGCAAAACAGTGATGTTGAAAAGCTTTTAAATAATGATTATAATTTTGAAGATGAGAAGGAAAAGCTACTTCATACAAATAAAGTAGAAAACCTACAGAAAATTACTAAGGCTACATTCCTACACTTTCTGAACAGCAATGGCATTTCGTATTCTGAATTAAAAGGCGGATTAATAAAAATTTCTTCAAGTAATTTTAAAATTCTCTTCAATATGCTAAGAGCGAGTATGAGTGATAAAAAAACAGACGTACACAAGTACAATGAAGAAAGAGCCGTTTTGCAAAAGATTCACAAATACAAAGATTTAACAATTAGTTTCACTTCAAATTACAATGAAAATTTTCAAACTTTACACTTAAACATAAATAACCCAATTATTGGTATTCTAACAAAAGAGAAAAAATATAAAACTTTGTACGGAAGTTCAAGAAGCAATCTTTACAGTGATAAATATGCCGTTGTTTATAGGGTTGATTTTAAACAACAGAAAACAAAATCATTCATTAACACATTGATACTTAACAAAGATTATTCTTTGCTTGAGGAAATCGATTATTTCAATCTTATTGAAGAGTGCCAAGAATCTAGTAATAATGATTCGGTTGATTTTGAAAGTGTAAAAAACAATGTCTCCTCTGTTGTAATAAATAAAATCAATAGGCAGGAACAAGAAATATCTGAGAACTTCAATGCTCTTATTGATGTAAAGATAGAATCAATAAATGAACACTTTAATAAGCAAATCCACAGGGCGAAAAGACTAAAAGATAAAGTTCAGCAACAAGATATTAATAGGATGCGTATAGCTGAAATTGACAACTTAAAAGCTCAAAGGAAAAGCAAAATTGATTTATTGCTTAAACAGAAGAAAACGAGTAGTAGTTTTGAAATATTAGCAATTTTAACTCTTGTTTAATTATGAGTAAAAATATCTTAGAAAGATTAAAGACTGATGGAGAGGAACTATTAAGGGCATTACGTAAAAAAAATGCAGAACAAGGATTAAGGAATCTTCTCACAGAACTTTATCCAGATAATGCACATTTTATTTATGAACTTCTTCAAAATGCAGAGGACACCAACGCAACAAATGTCAAATTCGTTTTAGAAGAAGATAAACTTACTTTTATTCATAATGGTAGTAGGCTATTTATTGAGGATGATATTGTTGCGATAACAAATATCGGGGTAGGAACAAAAAAAGATGACGTAAACACGATAGGTAAATTTGGTGTTGGTTTTAAAGCCGTATTTGCTTATACTGAATTGCCCAAGGTTTATTCGGGCGAGTATAATTTCGAAATAAGGAATCTGTATATACCTCAAGAAATCCCTGCAATAAAAAAAGATGATTCTGAAACAGTATTTGTTTTTCCCTTCAATAACAATAATAAACCAAGAGATAAAGCCTATAAAGAGGTAAATGATAGTTTAAGCAATATTAACAGAACAACGTTGTTGTTTCTCAACTCTATTTCAGAAATTGAAATAAAGATTTCGGATGAGTCATATAAAATTAACAAACATACTGATAGAGGTAGTAAAGTAACAAAAATCAGAAATACAAGGTTGAATAAAGAAACTAAGTTTCTTGTTTTCAATAAACACTTGCCCAAAGAAGATAAACTTTATGTTTCGATTGCATTTAGATTGACTAAAAAAGGTAATATTACTATTGATAATGAAGCTAAAGTTTCAATATTCTTTCCAGCCGAAAAAGAAACCAGTAATTTAAAGTTTCATATACACGCTCCGTTTGCATCAACAGTTGCTAGAGATAGTATTACCAATCGAGATGAAAATAATGAATTAATTGAGCTAATTGCTGATTTGTTGTGTGAAGCAACTGAATGGATAAAAAACAACGGTTTCTTAGATGATAATTTTATTGGTTGTTTACCTATAGATGATGATAATCTCAGTGATTTTTATAAACCTATTCAGACAAAAATTATTGACTTATTCAATACAGAACCCTTTCTCCTGTGCTTAAATGATGAATATCATCCTGCAAAAGATTGTTGGCAATCTACAAATCGATTAAAATCTATCGTCTCAACCTCTGACCTCAAAACACTTTTAAAAGGAAAAATAAATAATGATTGTTTTTGGACGACAAGACCATTCCAAAGAAATGCAAGCGGAAGAGTTAATACTTTCCTAAAGTCATTAGAGCTTAACACCTATAGTGAAAATGATTTCAAGAAAAACATTGTAAGTTTCGCTAAAAATTTTATTGAACATCCATATGATTTAAACAAAGAATTGAATGAATGGAAAGCGGAAAATAGCTGGCGAAATAGAGAATTATCGGCAAAGATTGGACACACATTAAGTTCAGGTATGACCAATAAAAATATTGCAATCAGATTGTTTTTGTTCATAGAGAATGACAATAACTTTCATTCATACTACTCGTATCAGAGTGATGAGATTAAAGATATTATCAGAGCAAATTTCAGTCACATTGTTTTAACTGAATTTTTGTCTGATAAGGATAATGATTGGCTCAAATCGTTTTATGAATTTCTAAATGATACCCTAAATCCAAAAGATTTCTATGAAGAACATCAGGATTATGACGATTATTACGAACCATTAAAGGTGTTTGTAAAGTTTCGGAATGGGATGTTTAATTTTTCAAAAACTAATTCTTATTTCCCTTCAAAAACAAATATTAAAGACATAAAAAGCTATATTGTACATGATGCTGTTTATGATAATGAGTTACAGAAAAAAGGTGAGCTATCTAAATCAAAGGAATTTCTTAAGCATAAAGTTGGAGTTAAAAAGATTGAGCTCGAAGACGAGGTAAAACATATTCTTGAAAAATACCGTCACAAAAAAGAGTTTGAAACAGAAGAGAACATAGGAGACATTAAACATTTTCTAGAATATTTTAAAAAGGAGAAAAAGCATTTTGAAAAAGCAATTTTTGATAATTTCTCTTTTCTCATTAGTTCCGACAATAAGTTAAAACCAGCTAAGCACATTTTAATTGATACCCCATACAAAAACACGTCATTAGTCCAGTTGGGAATGGACGATTACAAACCTCTGCATAAATTATATGAAGATGAAAAATACAGTATTGATACTGATTTGCTAGGAGAGTTTTTGGTGGCAATTGGTTGTTTAACTAAGCTGCCAATAATACAAATGTCACATCTTGATGAGAAAAAGAAAGAGACTTTGAGAAATAACTACTCTAAAGAAACACTTTACAAAACCGAGTCAGACTTTAAACTCCCTAGAATGGAAGCATTGGAATCTCCACAAATTGAATCAAGTCTTATCCTGTGGAGAGAACTAAGTAATATCCCTACTAGTAAAGATTATTTTGTGGCTACATACAGTCCTAATAACAGTGCACCAATAAGAAAGTGTGACTCTGATGTTATTTTAGAATTAAAGAAATACTCTTGGATACCAAATAAGGAAGGTTGTTTTTTTAAACCTGAAGAAATGTCCTATGAAGATTTGCATTCTGATTTTAAAATCAACAATACAAATGGTTGGTTGGATAAAATTGATCTAGGCTTAAACACGAAAAAAAGCTTAGAAAAGCAAGCAAAGAAGAAAAAATTAGAATCTATAGGTCTAAATGAGTCCCTTGCAGAAGTACTGCAAGACAACACACTCACAGAGGAAGAAATGGCAAATACCCTTAAAAAAGAAATATTAAGAAAGAAGCAAGAGGATTTAAACCTGAAGAGAAGTATTGAAAATCACAATCGAAATATTGACACGAATAATTATTCACTAAGCCCATCCATCGTTTTAGACACAGAAGACTACAGGGAAAGAGCACAACAACAACTCTATAAAAATATAACACGCTCAGAGAAAAAAAAACCGTCGTACGACTATTCAAAAAAGGTAAAAATTGGCAAACCTGAAACTCGTGAATTCTTAAAGAAACAATATCAAGGTCATTGCCAAATCTGTGGATTTACCTTTTCTCAATCAGGTGGTAAAGGAAATCATTTTGAGATTTTTGATTGGCTAAGCGAAAAAATAAGTAAACAAGAATCAAACATCATTGAAGCAGGAACATCATTAAGTTTATGCTCTCGCTGTCATTCCATACTTAAACACGGAGATTTTGAAGCGAAATTTTTAGACAGCATTCAAGAAATAGAAAATACTAATTATTCTGAATTTGCACAGCAATTCGATTTGATTTTAGAAAGTGAAGAAGTTCCAAAAGATTTTGATTTTATTGAGATGGATATGTATAAACTCCCGATTAGAAAGTTGAATACTTATGAACATATTTTCTTTACCGAGGAACATTTCATTCACTTTCACAATGTGTTGACTTTGAGTGAGAATATTGAAGATGAGGACTGTGAGGAACAAATCGAGAAAAAAGAAAACTCAATTGTGGTTGAAAAAGAGTCACCTGAGATTGAATCAAAAATAGTAGTTGAAATTGGAAATATTGTTACAGTTAAATATAGCAACTCAAATAACCCTTTTAAACTAAAGATAGTTTCAACAGCTCAAAATATAACAGACAAATATGGAAATAACTTAATATCTGCTTCATCTCCTTTTGGTAGAAAAATTAGAGGTAAACCGGAGGGGTATATCTTCGAGATGGGGAAAAATATGGTAGAAATCATAAATATTGAATAATGTAATGGTTAATTTAAATCTGGAATAAGTTAATAAGTCTGACAATATAATTCTCAATTTAACCCTTTGCGACATTCTCATTTTAAAATGTCATTCACATTTCATTCTCAATTTCGGTACAAAAGATTCATATTTTGTTTTAGGTATAGCATATTTCGGTACAAATTAATTTATAAAACGCAAGGTTTTAAGTACATAAAAAAACAAATAAGATGTTGTTTTACAGCGCTTTATTATATAATCTTGTTTTTTTCTTTCCGAATTTAACATGATGTGATATTCCAGATTTAAATTAACCATTACATACAAATTTCCCAAACCTTTGTATTATTTATATTCACCTGCTCCTTGCTTATAATTAATATTATGTTAAATAAAGTTTTTATGAATGTCCTTCAAGAATATACATTTAACTATTGTGAACGTTAACTAAAATTGAGAATGATGACTCAGTCTTATTAAAAGAGTAAGTATGGATAGACAAATTTAATATAGAAGTTTATTCTTCCCCGTCCCCTGTAGTTTATAACTACTGGGAACAAGGAAAGGTTTGTTGCGATAAGTTGAAAAGACGAACTTAAACCTTTACTATAGGGTTTAAAACATATTTTAAAGCTATTTAAGAGGTTTTTATTCAAATTAGACAGTTCCTTTAGGTTGAGTGATTTTAGTAGCTTATAGAATTCTTTAATTGTTCTATCTATAACTAGTATTGTTAAATTGGTTACTTCAAAAGGATCAAAACTTTAGCAACATAAAGAATATGAAAATTCACTTGTTATTTCTTAAAATGAAAAGATTTTTCATACTGACAATCATTGTCCAAATTTGTAGAGTTAGAAAGCTTTAAAAATTCAATATTACCAGACTTATCCCACTTTAAATTAATAAAATGTAAAGAATCATCGTCACCATCTTCTAGTCGCATGTATAACCCTGTAAACAAACCATTTTCCTGAAAAGATTTGGTAAAGTTAAATTTTACTCCATTTACTTCTGAATCGTATATGATTGATTTTAAATTGCCATTTGGATATTTTACAAAAAGAGTATCATTGGCAATAAATGAAGTTTTACCTCCAGATTTAGATAATTTATTCATTCCTCTGTAAAAAAAACAGCCTTCTTTGTTGTAGTATCCACTAATAGAATCTTTTACAGAGTTTGTAATTATTGAATCTAAAGTGTTTTCATTAATTGATTTCGTAAAAAGGTCTTTAACAACCTTGGATCCTTCAAATCCTTGAATTCGTCCAGTAAGAAAAAGTTTATCGTTTAAGAACACAGTGTATTTCCCAGATACTATAGAATCCTCAACTGTAATATTATACTCCAAACTATCGAATCTAAAATTTAAAACTTCTGACGTTTGAGAGAATCCTTTCCCAAATAAACATAATAGTAAAATTGAATATATTGTTTTCATCTATTTTTTCTTTTCCGGCGCTGGTTTAGTTATTGTTTTCCCCTCTTTATTCAGCTTTTTCGCAATTCTTTTCTTTCCCTTTCCTTCATAAACTTTAGGACTCTTCCCTAAAGCTCTTGAAGCCTTTCTAAACATTTTTGTAATGTTTTCATTTCCTGATTTATACAGGAACATTCCTCTTACTTTTATTTCATTTTGATCATTAACAGCTGTTCCTGTTATTTTCGCTTGAAATTTAACAATGTTAAATGGTTGATCAGGATAGTTTTCATCTAGGATACCTCGTTTTATATAATCAGCCTTAGTCTCATCATAATTTTTCATTCCAGGCTTTATAATTTCACCAGAGGTATATTTCCCTTTGTTTGCGTAATATAAACTATTGACATCATCTTTTAATGGGCTATCCGCAGTTGGATGAAAATCTGCTGCAATTTGATCTGAGGTTGAGTATCTCTTTTCTTGAATCCCAGTATTTCCTTCGTTAATATTATCGGCTTGAGATTCAGAAAACTCAATTATATCCTTCGCTCCAACTGACATTAAAACGGCTATCCTGTCTAATTTTTGCTCGGAAGATAACTCTGAATTATTCCTAATAGCTTTCACACTATACATCCTTTACTACGGTCCCTATAATCTAAAATCATAGCTGAATTTCAATCCTTAATGCAACGTACAGAGAAACCGTAAGCTCGAGTACTGGTGAACATGCCGGCAGAGCTACTATTGAAGTAAAGGCGGCTTGCATTTGTACCACTAGCCGTACTACTCCAATAGTAGCCGAGAGTACCTACATTGTAGAGCCAACCATTGCTGTGGATACGCCATCCCGCTATGGGTAATTTTAAAACAGAACCGTAAGCTCCATCTGAATTTTCACTAGTCCAGGATTCAATTTCCTCTTCCCATTCTGTTTTCGTTGGAAGCCTATATCCATTAGGACACGGGTTATTGATTCCGTCAACTCCTTGCCATAAATTATCGTTTTGTGGTTCTCTCCAGTCATCTGTTGGATCAGGAGCGTCATTAGTAATAATATAATTTCCATGTCCAGGCGTATCAGTAGAACTTTTTGTTGAAGTAGTAGTTGATTCTCTACACTGATGTCCATCGGATCCTCGCCCCCACTGATAGAGATCGCCGTAAGCCAAACTATCTGTGGAACTCGTTGCTAATCGGCTTGCTCCGAGGTTCCGATCCATCCATGTTTTACCAGTCGTAGGATTGGTCACATCGTTCCAGGTAAAATCGATTTCATTACAAGTTTTCGTCTCCCCTATAGTAGATTCATCATTATTATCTTTTTTCTTACATCCAGAGATTGCAATCATTACGAGGGCTAATGTTCCTAGTAGTATCTTTTTCATTTTTCAAATGTATTAAATCAATCCTTAATGTAACGAACAGAGCGATAGATATCGGCGGGATTCAATACCATTCTCAACTCAATTTGAATTTTTGACGCTATTCTCATTTTAATAGTACCAAAATGACCTAATATGGGGGGTTCATTCTCAATTTCAGTTAAGTTCACAAACCTTTTTCCTAGATATATTAACACGAGTTGTGTTTAGAAGTTTTTATAATTAAAATCCGTAATGCTCCCAATAGATTAAATCCAACCCACCACTTTCAGATAATGTAGAATTTAGAAGACTTAATATTTCAGCTGGTTGCGCTGTTGGCACGTACCAATTGTTTTCATACTTTCCCTCTAAAATCCGTATGGGATAACACGATTCATTTGTTTCGGCATGTTGTATTTGGTAAAGATTACATCTGTGATTTGAGGGCACAGAATAGCAATAGGTAATACTATCAGTTATTGCGCTGTAATCCTCCATCATTGTTAATGAGATAGAATCCGCTTTTAGAATAGATGAATTCGATGTTTGGTACATATCACTTAAATAAGCATCATCAAAATATTCTATTATTTCCTCATAGGTACCCGGTGATAAAATATTTGAAATTGGATGAATAAATTTATATTCAACTATTTCTCCTGATCTTGTTATTATTATTCCATTTGTGGAGTCAATTGAATCACGATATTCAATGATAAAGTTTATGTTGGGAACAACTGTTGGATTTTTTTTAAAGTATGCTTTCCCATTTGCTCTTATTCTTTTATTTCTGCTTAAATCCTTGCTGCATGATAAAATAAAAAAAGCTAAAAATAATGCACTTACAATAAGCGTAGTTTTACTTGAGGAAAAAGAAGAAGATTGTTTCCGTGTCATAATAGTTTTTTAGTAATTGAAGGACTCTAAATAATAGTTTGGGTTGCATGGTAAACGAACTGCCGATTTTATTAAGATACCAATTATATGAAGATGTTCATTCCTCTTGCATAACTGTTCGGCCAATATTTTTTAATATAATTCCGTATAGCTTTTGAGCTACCAAAAAAAGGAGCGCTTGGCTCCTTTTTTGTTAAAATGCTTCAGATTATTTAGGGTAAGTCGTTAATCAATTCCTCTAATTTTTCGGAAGTGGTGGTCTTCATAACGATGTCATAATCAATTCCTTCTTCAGGCGTTACGTCAAGTATTCCATAATATAATTGCTCATCTACTACAGCAATAGCTAAAACATTCATTGGTACATCTGCTAAATGTGTTTCATGGATGACATTATCACTAATTGAACCCCAACCTTCACCACATGGCCAAACTGTATTTTGATCTTTGAAAATACTATATACGGTTAAATTATTTTCATTTAATCCTTCTAAACCTGTACAAGTAAATGTGATATCAAAATAGTCTACCCATAAAAACGCATCTATATTCCCCCAACCTAATTGATCGATATTAATAGAATATGTTCCACTTGCATCCTGAAATGTGAAACCTGAGTAAAACCCATTTCCCCAGGGCTCATTCTCCCAACCTTGGTTATTTGGCTCATCCTCCCAAACAAGAACAGTGTCCATTGGATCTCCCCAATCAACTGAATCCATAAATTCTTCTTCTCCTGCAAAGAATAGTTCCATATTTGGATCTTCGGCTTGTGCTGGAATTTCAAGCTCTATATCCTTTCCGTCTGCAAGATCTAAAGCTGCACCTCCTTGAAATGCTTCTGTGAAAAATTCTCCACCAGAATTTAATGGGTTTCCATTGGAAATCGGGAAGATTTCGGAAAAAATGATATCACTTGTAGAGAATACTTCTTTAATTTTAAAATCTACCTCACCCGATACGATTTTACCATTTTTGTCTGTAAATGCATTGGCGGGAATTTTAACTACTGTTCCTTTTTCCGTTTTGAATTCAAATCCTTCTTCTGCATTGAATGTTTTTGTAACAGACTCAACTTCCTGACTTTCAAAAAATGATTCCAAGCTTTCAAAGTTTTCTATTGGCTCATCGATGTTTTTTTCGGTTTCATCTTTTTCACATGACATTAGGGCAACTGCAGAAATTAGTGCAATTGAAAAAATAGTTTTTCTCATAATAAAATTGTTAAGGTTGTTTATATAATTACAATTGAAATGAAAACGAAGCAATCATTTGATGGTTGCTCTGGTTTGTTTTAAAACGCTACTTTTTAAAACAAAATACTCTTCATTTCCAACCTTAACGCAGAAATACTACACGGGTAACACGAAAAAAACGTTTTAGAAAATAATTGTATTAGTTAACCAGGTATGGATACATGTCCTTTTCTTTAAGCTCAAATACTTTACATGCATTGGCAATGAACTCTATAGAATATTCCCACACGATATCTTCCTCTTCATCCACTACTTTTATGGTGAAATCTTTTTCTTTGAGTTGATCTAAATCTTGTGTTGTAGATACTGCAAGTTCTGCTTCGCATAAAGGTGCAGATGTAAAGAACAAGGTTGATGATGTTGAATCAATGAGCTCATTGTTTACATAAAATCGTAGTGAATGAATATTATATTCAGAGAATAGATCTGTGCTTGCTTCGGCATACCACAAAGTTAATCTTCCTTCATATTTGCAGTTGTTACTTTCTACTTCTGCACTGCCATCAAAATTGATAGCGTCTGGATCGGTACATCCTGAGTTATCAATCTCACATGCATTTATAATAAAAAGAAGTAATACTGGGATAAGATAGGCGATCTTTTTCATGATAAGTAATTGTTATGCAATAATACAAAAATTCGAGAACTGAATTAACGTGGAATGTGAATGGTGAAAATTAACGTTATTTACATTTTACAACCAAGCCTCTTCTCTATTTGTCATATTCTTTTGCACGAAGTATGGCCGTGATAAGAATACTGGGTAAAAATGTGATCATTAAAAAGATTTGAATGCCTGAAAATATCCGTTTTTTAGGTTCTAAACTCTTATTTAAAGTTGTATTATAATTGTTGGTTTGTGCATTGTTTAATTCGCCTTGTAGTTGAGCATGTATAATTTCATGAATTATTTGATCCGACACCTCTACTCCCTTCTTAGAAAGTTCATCTTTGAAAAAATTTTTTGTTTTTGAATAATTACGAATAAGTGAGGTGTCTTCATTGGAAAAGGCTTTTAACTTACTTTTAAGGACTTCCATTCCTTTATATTTTCTTTTTGGATCGAATATGAAATCATCACAAAATTTCACAAGAAAAGAATCTATTAATAGAAGTTGCTTTTGAGAAGTATGATGAGTTTCGATATTGAATCGCAACTTGATGTGTTTAAAATTGCCTTCTGCTGGTGCTTTTATTTTAGTCACAGAACAATTAAAAAGTCCATTATTTGGAATTGTTAATCCAGTTCGTTTATATCTTTCAATGGAATCACTGATGTTCACATTTTTGGCAAGTTGCTTTAATTGTTCTCCAAGATCATAAGCAAATTCAAAATGAGGTGCTACTTCAAATTTTGCAGAATATACGGGTTTATAGTGCAACTCATTAATGCATGCACCAATTACAGAAAGTATCAATACAATTGAGAGAAACACCTTATAAGACTTTATGGTGTTAAGAAATGTTATGAACGTATCAAACATAAAAAAGCGCCTCGATTGAGGCGCAAATTTACTCTTTCTGCATTATTTGCTTCTATTCTCCTAATAATTTTTTATTGATTTCTTCTACTTTTCCTTCATCGCCTTTGGCTTTGTATATCTTTTTTAAGGCATTCAAAGCGCTTCGATCACCAGGCTCTAACTCAAGGTATTGATTAAAGTAAAAAATGGCTTTATCGAAATTTTTGTTTTGTTCTTCCAATGTTCCTGATTTTGCGGCTTGATCTGAAGCTGAATTCCCAACTCCATTTAAGCTATTTACGTATTCATTAGAACGGTTGATGTAATAAGCTCCTAATCCAAAAATGGCTAACTTGTTTTTATCATCGATTTGAAGTGCTTTAGTGTATGCGTCGTAACTTTCTTTAGTGAATCCTTTATTATTATAGATTCTTCCCATAATCACGTAATAGCGTACATCATCAGTAACTGTTTTCGTGAGTTCTACTAAAAGATTAAGTGCTGAATCATCATCGTTAACTTCTGTATAAATTTGAAGCTTTTTCTTTTTAATGGGAAGACTTGTTGGAAATACTTTTTCTGCTGAATCAAGAACAGCCAATGCTTTTTCAACATCTCCTGCATTGTTTAAGTATTCAGACTTTTTAACCAGGTTAACTTCCTGATTGTTTACTTTATTTGCAATTTTTAATTGTGGGTTTTTGATTAATACATCATTATACTCAATGGCTTTATCATATTCTCCCAACGCATTTGCAACAATACTTGCACTTTGATAGGCATGCAGATCTAAATGATTCACACCTAATTTTGCTTTGTTGCTTATGCACTGTTCTAATAATTTAAGAGAGGTTGAATAATCTTTTTTACTGTAATAATCCACCGCAATGTTTTTTTGATTATTTGCAATGGCTTCTAATTCCGTAACTGCCATTACATTGTATTGTTTATCTTGGTAGTTTAAAGCAAAAAACTTTTCAAAAAACTCTTGTGCTTTATCCAACATACTTACACGATCAGCCAATTCTTTCGGTTTGTTGTTTTGGAAGTTGTTTAGTATTGAACTCCCTGAACCATAATAGTACTTGGCATAGCATTTATCTTCTAAAGGTTTTTTATCATTTTCGGCTTGCTTTATTTCCACGCCTGCTGCCTCAAAGTTTTTCTGCGCACCAGCAATATCATTTGTCCTTAGTAACCTTATTCCTTTATCGACAGATCCACATTGCGCGTGTATTGTTAGTGCAGCAGTTATGATTGATAATGATAGAACTACTTTTTTCATTTGGCTTGTTTTAATAAAATGACCTTGTCACTTTGTGTATAAAATATTACTCTTATACGTGATTTTTAAATTTGGTTACAAAAGTCAATTTTGGTGATCTTATTTTGAAAAAGCAAAAGTAATACCAAAGGCTTATTCCCTATTTAATAATGAGTTTTTGATGCGTTATTGCTTCATTCATTTTAAAACTGACTATATACTTCCCAGCCCTCAATTCTTCAAGATTGATCAAATCAAAATTAGCATTCACTTCTTGCTCATGAATTATTTTTCCATGGAGATCGGTTATGGTGAGGGATAAAATCATTTCCTGACTAAAGAGAACAACAGTTCCTGTACTTGGATTTGGAAAAAGCATGATTGCCCCATTATTCAAAGACTTTTCTTTTGCATTCAAATACTGAAATGATTTTTCGAAATCAGGATAACCATACCCCATAATGGAATCTGGGTGATGATATTGATTGGAACTGATTTCTAGAGCTTTTTTAATTTCCCAATTTTTTGCTTGAGGGAACGCCTCCATTAAACAAGCCACAAAACCGGCGATTTGAGGGCTTGAAAAGGATGTCCCGTTGCTCTGAACTACTACTCCATCTGTTTGCACTACCGATACTCCTTTTCCAAGCGCTACTACATTAGGCTTTTGAGTTTGATTCACAGTTGGGTTACCCTTGCTAGAAAATGAAGCTGGCGCTAGGGCTAAATCTATCGCTCCCACACAAAACACGCTGTCAGCGTTAGAAGGAGCGGTTAAAACACCCCAAGAGGAAGTTCCTTCATTCCCTGCACTGCTCACAATAAAATTCCCGAGTGACCACGCGCGATTACAGGTTTTATTTAATACAGTTGAGTCTCCTGTAAATTCATTTTTATTGTGTGAATAGGCAGAGCTATTAAATGTATTATATCCCAACGAGATGTTAATGACATCAACTCCTGCACTGTCACAATATTCTATTGCTTCGATAAGGTGGTATTCTTCAATTTTATTTTCCTGTGCAATATCTTCTGATATAAGTAAATGATAATTAGCATGTGGCGCTGCACCAACATATACACCAGGTTGATTGCTTAATAATACAGATGACACAAGTGTGCCATGTCCATGTTTGGTATATGTGAAAACAGTATCATCTACAAAATCATAGGTAGATAAGAGTCGATCTGAGGTAAACATGCTGTCTGCAATGGATAAGTTGTTCAGGTTTGTAAATCCTGCGTCGATGATAGCGATATCAATATTTTTACCGGTATACCCTCGCGTATGACCGCTCAAAAGGTTTAAAAGCTGATTTTGATCCCTTGACTCTCCGTAATCTAGTTTATCCTCATTTCTTTTATTGGTTGTATTGTAACCTATAGATTCAATGGTGTTTACAAAATCCCAAGATAGTATGATTTCACGAATACTTGAATCGGGGGTGGAAACCACCACGCAATTGTTCCATTTAGATCGACATTCAATGGATAAATTAAGTGTTTGCAATGAATCTAGAAATGCCACTTCAAGCGGCAGATCTGTCGAATCAATTTCAAAACCATATTCAGCTCTTCTTAGTATCGTTTTTTCACTCAAGTATTCTTCAGGAGAATTCAGGTTATGGGCTTCGCTTTTTCGATTAAATTTTACTAAAAAATGATATTCTGTTTGAGCGAAAGACAGGAGACTGAGTAAGAAGAAAAAGCAACTGGTAAGCCTACTACGCATTATTCAGGTATGAAGTATGAATCAAGAACTTGATAAAATTTAAACCCTTTCTCTGGCTGACTCAACACTTGCTGCTTTTGAGATTCAGTATCAATTCTGGTTCTACTGATTAAACCTATTCCTTTTGCATAGACCTCTTTGTAATTTTGATAGAAGTATTTATCATCGGTAAAAAACTTTTGATTAACAATCAGCGTTTCATCGTACTCATCGTAAACCTTGCCAACATTCTCATAGGTAAAGTCCCAACTACTTATATAATTAAATGCGTTTCCATCCCACTCCTTCCCTTCAGCTATAGGATGCATGAGCGATACATAAATGTTGTTTTCTTCTACTCGCTCAATATTTCCATTATTCCTTCTCACCCACCACACGTCGGAGACCTTCCACCCGTTATTTGTATTTATTAATGAATCATCTAAAGCTCTTTTTGATCGGGTAATTCGATAACATAAATTAGCTTCCAAATCATAAAACGTGTCTGTTAACTCTTCTTTAACTTGATAGGAAACAGAATCTATCGTTACAGGGTCTGTAAAGTCATTGTAGGAAATAGAATCCACATTATAAATGTGATAGGACCCCACTTTTAAGGGGTAATAATCCAATGGATTTAGTAATTCAACAGGGGTTTCTGGCTCTTTTTTACAGCATACCGTGATTAAAGCAATGGTAACGATGGTTAATACACGAAACGATTTGTTCATAGGTTTATTCCTTATCAAAGTCTTTGGTTTCTATTAACTGACCTTGTTCATCATAAAACGACCACTCTCCTGACTTATTGCCTTTTGTGTAGTTTCCTTTTACACGTGTTTTTCCATTGGGATAAAACTCATAATATTCTCCTTCTCTACGGTCCAAATACCACCCCTCCTCTACTTTTACCTTTCCATTTGGGTATTTAAATGTCCATGCTCCTTGACGTTTACCGTGATGAAAGTTCCGAACAGTGTCTAATCTTCCTTCGAATGTATAATAATTCCAAGTGCTGTCTTTTGCCCCCTTCCAAAAATACCCCTCGCGGTGTAGTTTTCCATTTGGATGATAGGCTTTAAAGTAACTTCTCCCGTCTTTATCATATTTTTCTCGAGAGCGAATGATTTCAAGAGAGTCATTCCAATAAGTAATCAGTTCCTCTGATGTATACGTCATATTCCCTCCTTCGTACTCCTCTGTTTTAACCACTTTATTCATTCTTGTTTTGTACTTCCATGTTCCGTTTTTAATTCCTCTATTGTATCTCCCCATAACTTTTGGCACTCCATTGTCATGAAAAAACATAAATATTCCATCGGGATTACCATCAATAAATGTCTTCTTTATTTTAAGCTGACCATTTACATAATATTCTTTAAAAACGCCTGTTAGCGTTCCGTTTTTATAGATTTGTTCAACATGCAGAGAACCATTAGAGTGATATTCTTTTGACACTCCGTCTTTCACGCCTTCTTTGTATTCCTCTTCTAAAAGCAACATTTCGTTTTTATCATAAAATTTCCAAAGACCATCTTTTTTTTGATTGAGGTACATTCCGGTTGCCATGGTTTTTCCCATATCATATAAATGTGCTGCAGCTTTTGAACCACTATCAGTATAAAGAAGGGTAGATATTAACTTTCCCTTCTCATTGTAGCGTTTAAATTCTCCAACTGGGACACCATTTTCAAACTGGCCTTCATACTTAATATTACCGTTTGCATGCTTTTTTACCCATCTTCCATGTTTTTCTCCTTTGGAATTGGATTGATTGATTTCTTGATTGTTTTGAGCAACAAGACCGATAAAGAATGAGCTGAATAATATGGACATGAAAATCTTCATAGCGAGTTTATTTGAGATAACGGAAAAATAAGCGTTCGTTACAAGATAATACAATACTGTGCCAAGAATTTATTAACAGCGAATTGAGGATTTTCAACTTCATTCAAAAAATTCGTTCCTTTTAAAAGAACATTTTTGATCATAAATAGAATTATGATTGTAATAACTCCTCCGCTAAGGCATCAAAATCAACCCCATCAAAATTGCCGCTGCTCATAAAAAGAAGATTGGTGTCCAGCCATGATTTCGACTTTAACTCATTGATTAAAGTTTTTGAATCAGTAAAAACCTTTAAGTCGCTCCTATTAAAGAAGTTAAGCACTTGAACTTCTGATATTGGATCGAGCTTCTTATGGGCTATGGTTGCTGGATTAAAATAGACATAAGCTTCATCTGGGCAATCCATGGTATTGGCATACTCCTGGAGAAATTCTGCATTTAAACTACTAAATGTATGTAGCTCCATACAGGCAATTAATTTGCGTTGATCAAACTGCTTTTTAACGGCATTTGATGTTGCTTTAAGTTTTGATGGTGAGTGTGCAAAATCCTTGTAAATATTACAGGATTGATTTTTTGCTACAAGTTCTAATCGCTTTGAGGCGCCTTTAAAGGTTTGAATATGGGTGTAAAACACCGATTTTGGAATTCCAATCGAAGTACAGATTTTTAGTGCGGCATTCAAATTTTGAAGGTTGTGATCACCAAAGATGAGTAAAGGGTACTCTTTATTATCATCTACAAGAAAGGTTGTCCCATTAATTGTTTTATTTGGATGACTACTATAAGGCATTTGACGCCCAGAAAAAGAATTACCAATTTTTGCTATCTGGGAATCGTCCTTGTAGTAAATTAATGTTCCATTGCGTTCAATTTTATTGACGAAGATTTGAAACTGCTCCACGTAATTTTCAAATGTTGGAAATACATTGATATGATCCCATGCTATTCCACTAATAACAGCAATATGAGGATGATACAAATGAAATTTTGGCCTTAAATCAATTGGAGAACTTAGGTATTCATCGCCTTCCAATACAACATAATCTGCATCTTGGGTTAGTTTTACCATGGTGTCAAAACCATCTAATTGCGCTCCCACCATGTAATCCACGTTTTTACCTGCTTTCTGCAATACATGCAACGTCATAGCAGTTATGCTTGTTTTTCCATGTGAGCCACCAATAACAATTCGAGTTTTATCTTTTGTTTGTTCGTAAATGTATTCGGGATAGGAATAAATTTTCAATCCTAATGCTTGTCCTTTCAATAATTCGGGATTGTCTTTTCGCGCATGCATCCCAAGGATAATAACATCGATTTCTGTTGTCACATTAGATTCATCCCAACCCATTTTTTCAGGTAATAAACCATAATGAGCTAACCTTCCTTTAGACGGCTCAAATATTTCATCATCGCTCCCTGTCACCTTATAGCCCTTTTTGTGCAAGGCGATAGCCATGTTATGCATAGCACTCCCTCCTATTGCGATTAAATGAATTCTCATGTTTGTAACCTTTTTTGTATTATTCAAATTTAAAGGGAAGGTGTTTTTATATTTATACTAAACCCAAAAGTTTATGAACGTTTACCCTGTTGAAACTGGCAATTTTAAATTAGATGGTGGAGCGATGTTTGGTGTGGTTCCAAAATCGATATGGCATAAAACTAATCCTGCTGATTCCAATAACATGTGTAATTGGGCAATGCGATGTTTACTTGTTGAAGACGGGGATCGGCTAATCCTTATTGATTCAGGGATTGGTGACAAACAAAACGAAAAGTTTTTCAGTCATTTTCATTTAAATGGTGATGCGTCGCTGGAGAAATCTTTAGCTAAACTTGGCTTTCATTGTAACGACATTACAGATGTGCTCATTACTCACCTTCATTTTGATCATGTTGGTGGTGCTGTAAAAAGAGCGAATGGAAAATTTACGCTAACATTTCCCAATGCTCGGTACTGGTCTAATCAACAGCATTGGGACTGGGCAATTAATCCAAATCCTCGTGAGAAGGCATCTTTTTTAAGTGAAAATATTTTACCTATCAAAGAATTGGGCCATTTGAATTTTATAAAATCGGGGAACGAATTGGGTGAACACATTGAAATCCTAACAGTAAATGGGCATACTGAGGCTCAAATGATTCCTATCGTTACTTTTAAAAATAAAAAGATTGCCTTTACAGCGGATTTAATCCCATCGGTTGGACATTTAAAAATTCCTTATTTGCCGAGTTATGATATTCGACCTTTGCGCACTATGGAGGAAAAAGAGCTTTTTCTTCAACGCGCCATTAATGAAGATATTCAACTTTTTTTTGAACATGATGCGTATCATCAGTGTTGCTCTGTAATTCAAGATGAGCGTGGTGTTAAACTAAATCAAACGTTTAATTTAAGCGAACTCTAAAAATTAACGCTGAATTCTTACTTCATTTTGGTGATATTCGTTTATAACACACGATGTGCACTTGCTATCAGACACAAATACCTCTCCTGAAAAAACAGGTACTAGTCGCTTACTTACTTTATGATTTATTGGATTAATGTACTTTTTAGTTTGATAAACCTTAATCGAATGTTCTCCCGATTCGACATTATTCAATTGGAATTTTGAACATGCATCGTATTGATGACCGTCAACCGACACAACAACTTCCTTGTTATTAAACATACTTAATTCTAGCTTCCCTAGCTGATTTTTTTGTGAAAACATAAACAGTGGGGTACAACCTAATATGATACCTAAAACCTTCATAACCTTTTTTTTATGATTTATCAATTGGTGTGCCAAATTCAATTAATCATTCAGCTATGCGTGTGTATATCCTAAAAAATCATTCCATTAGTGAATCTTTTTGAGGTGTTTTACTTTCATGAGTTTCGGTTATATTTGCTCAAAATCACATCCATGATCAATAAATCTTTACTTAAAACTCTTGGGCCAGGAATTCTTTTTGCCTCTACCTGCATTGGTGTGTCGCATTTGGTTCAAAGTACGCGAGCTGGAGCTATTTATGGTTTTGACTTGGTTTGGGTAATTCTTCTGGCTAATCTATTTAAGTATCCATTTTTTGAGTTTGCCTCTCGATATGCAAACGCTACTGGCACCTCAATTATTGATGGATATAAAAAGCTTGGAAAAGGTGTTTTATGGCTGTACTTAATAATTACAATCGCTACGATGTTTTTTGTTTGTGCTGTTGTTACGGTTGTAACGGGTGGCTTCATGGATAATTTATTTGCTATTACACCTAAAATGATGAATTTAGGTGTTCCTTCACCTTATCTCTTTTCCTCTTTGCTCATCTTGTTGGTTTGTGTTGGTATATTGTTTGCCGGTAAATACAAGTTATTGGATAGTATGATTAAAATTATTGGTGCTGTCTTATTAGTTTCTACTATCCTTGCTTTTGTTTTTGCTTTATTAAATGGTGCGAAAGGTGATGTTACATTTAGAATAATAAATTTTGAAGACACCTTACCTGTTGCTTTTATTATTCCATTAATGGGTTGGATGCCAACCGCCTTGGATTTATCTTCATGGAATTCATTATGGACTGTAGCTCGAATTAAACAAACAGGTTATCACCCAACTCTAAAGGAGACTATGTTTGACTTTAATTTCGGTTACTTAGCCTCTGCCATTTTAGCTCTGTTTTTCGTTACACTTGGAGCGTATTTAATGTACGGCACGGGAGAATCTCTACCCAAAAGCCCAGGTCTTTTTGCTGCAAGCGTAGTAGATATGTACACATCTGCTCTTGGAGGCTGGAGTTATTGGATTATTGCACCGGCTGCATTTTCCATTATGTTTGGAACAGCCATTGCTGTTTTTGATGGATATTCACGTTCAGTGGCGCGTATTATTGATTTATTAAAGCCTGTAAAAAACGAAGTTAACTCATCAATGGATCAAGCACATGGCGACAGTATACTCAAGGACCTCCATAAAGATTCCGAAAATTCTAAACTATTTTACAACGGGACATTAATTGTTTTAGCTAGTGTGGCATTTGGGATTTTACTATACACTGATGTGCTTAATCCTGAAACAAAATCCAAAGGATTTAAATCATTGGTGGATTTTACTACAGCGCTTTCATTTATAGTTGCTCCTGTTATTGCAATTCTTAATTTTATTTTGGTTCAACGGAAGTATGTTGGAACGGATTTTGAGCCTCCAAAATGGAAAAAAGGATTGAGTATAGGTGGAATAATCTTTTTAATGGCATTTTCCATTTTTTATTTTGTGCACTAACTCGTTTCGTTAGGGATTCCGTGTAATGGAATGTTTCTCTATACGCAATGTTTCGTAAACCCTTTTTTTATTAGTTCTTGATACGCACTGAGTACTTTTTTAGGGATTTCTTGATTGGTTAGTGCCTCTATTTTTGAGTACTCTATCAGTTTTTGAATATCTCCTACCATTTCGTGAATTAAATCTTCAAAAGTATGATTAAAGGCTACAGGTTCGGTCAATTCCCGGTCTATACACGAACTAAACCACTTGATATCTGGGGCAGTAATTTCTGCAGTAGCTAAGGCATTTCGCAACGCATTGGGTTGAGCAACAAGCATAGCTGAAGAAATTGGTTTAACAAACTGCAGTGCATTTTCTATTTGCTTATTTAATGATGTTGATTTTGTTTCTAGATGAATAGCGTCCCATGGAACCCCTAACTCAATTGCTTTATCGGTAAAGGCTTCTGCATCTGGCTTACCCCATTGCCTTACGCTTGGATCCCCTAATCCTCCAGTAAAAACAATAGTATCTGCGACTTTTTTGTAGTATAATTCAGCGCAATGAAGTGCTGTTTGTATATCATAACTCCCCACGCCTATAATAACATCCACCGATGATGATTTTATGATTACCTGGTGATAGTTCCAGAGTACCTGCGCCAGTTCTGTGATATTCATTGAAGTGGTTTTCATTATTAGAAATTTACGAATAAATAAAAACATTTAGTAATAATTCCTCTGGCTGAACAATTCAACGGAACCTGATTGAATCCAAAATAAAAAGCTATTCAACCTTCATATTCATTTACTTATATAGTTTACTTATCTTAGAAAAATATTTTTGGCGGCTTAAGGCTAAAGGTAATTTTGAAATTCGACTTTTTGATACGATGAAATCGTAATCGGCGTTGAAACTTCAATGAATTGTATTCGTAATACGACTGATGAAAAAAAGAACTTTATTTATACTCCTTGTTATTGTTTCTTGCTCTGTATGGAGTCAATCCAATACGTATTCAGATTCCTGCAGCATTAAAAAAAATGGGGTTTATTATGCCTCATTGGATAAAGAAACAAACATTTATCTTCGCTTTTATGAAAATGACACTGCGGTTACAACGAGTTCTATGAATAACATTAAAAAGGCCGCAACATATATTGCAAAGGAACTGGGAGATAAATTAATGCGAGGGAAATACTTTATAAACCCGTCTTCTTGCAATATCCGAGTAAAAGCTAAGAATGATTTCGGTAAAGTAAAAATGGATGGAATAATCTCTGGCGATAAATTGGTTTTGGCAGTAATCAATCTGGATGATCGAACGGCTTCAGACTTTGTTTTCAACTTCTACCCGATCGCAAAGCCATAATCATTAAACCAAACCTTTTAAGATTTCTTTTAAAGGTTGTATCGATTTGATATCTTCAATGGCCGGACCTGCGCACCATACAGTTTTATATGTTGGCTTTTTTGCTGCATTTTTTACTTGGTTCATCCCCCTGACTGCCATAATTAATTTTACATATTTTTTTAGCCATTTGTTTTTAAGTAATAATGACTCCCACCAACTGGCTTTTGTTCCTACTTTTTTCACATAATCTGTATTGATAACGGTTAGGTGTGAACCCGAAATTTTTGTGGATAGTACGATGTCTTTCTCACCATAATCAATTAGAGCCTGCTTATACTCTTTTGATATTGGAGCTTCTTCAGAAGCTAAAAATATAGTTCCTACGGATACTCCACAGGCGCCTTGGGCTAAAGCATCATCTACGTCTGATTTTTTAGTGACTCCTCCTGCTGATATTATCGGAATGTTTATATTTTTAGATAATTCTTTTAAAAGCATTGCTTGACTTGTGGGCCCGCAATGCCCCCCTGCCTTGTTATTTACAGCAATTACCGCATCAGCCCCTAACTCTTGTACTTTCAATGCATAATTTAAATCCACAACATCACAAAATACTTTTATTCCTAAAGGCTTACATTTCTCGATTACTTCTTTTGGGTTGCCTAAAGAGGTAATAATGTAGGCGATTTTCTCCTCCATTAATACCTTTAATTGTCCTTTATATTTTGGATTCGACTTATTGACAATTAAGTTAATCCCGAATGGTTTTGACGTTCTTTTTTTTATTGCTCTTATTGCTATCCTAAGTTCATCTTCTGATCTATAATTTAAAGCTGGAATCGCCGATGTAGCGCCTTCGTTACAGGACTGAACGACCATTTCAACATTGGACACTAAAAACATGGGCGCGACAATAATTGGATGTTCAATATTAAGAATCTCCGACAAACTTTTTTTCATAGCTCTGTTACGTAGGTTAAGGTCAAATGTTTAATAAAACTATTCGTATACTCTTCCCGTAATTAAACTAACGCTTATCCAATGTGGTTTAGGTAAGTTCTTTAAATGTAAAGTTTTGTCATGAAGAAAAGAATTTTAATTACAGGTTGTAATGGACAGGTAGGCACAAAGCTTTATGATTTTTTAAACCATAAGGGGAATTGTAAAATTATAGCATCAGATATTGCCGAAAATAAATTTGACCTCCCAAACTTTGAACGTTTGGATGTGACCAACTACGCTGAAATTGCCAATGTTGTGGTGAAGCATCGAGTCACACAGATTTATCACATGGCGGCAATTCTTTCCAGCAAAGGCGAGATTAATAACCAACTTGCATGGGATGTTAATATGAATGGATTATTAAATGTGTTAAATATTGCAAAAGATTATAATATTAATAAAGTCTTTTACCCAAGCTCCATCGCTGTTTTTGCTGGTCCTTTTGATGATGGTATTGTTTATCAATCCTCTATTTGTACGCCAAAAACGATGTATGGCATTAATAAACTTGCGGGTGAAAACCTATGTAATTATTACCATACTAAATATGGCTTGGATATTCGCTCATTAAGATACCCTGGAATTATTGGTCCCGAAAATAACGCAGGAGGCGGAACTACAGATTATGCGGTAGAAATTTTCCACCACGCTCTTGATGAGGGTTGTTATGATTGTTTTCTATCTGCACCTACTACGCTTCCAATGATATACATTGATGATGCAATTCGAGCGACAATAGAACTAATGAAGGCACCGAAAAAACTAGTGCAAATAAGAACAAGTTATAATATTGGCGGTTTATCATTTAGTCCTTTTCAATTGTCTCAAGAAATTAAAAAACATATTCCTGATTTTAGAATCACTTACTTTAAAGATCACCGTCAGGAGATTGCTGACTCATGGCCTTTTTACATCAAGGATAATGAAGCAAGATTGCATTGGGGCTGGAAGCCTCAATTTGGACTAAGTGAAATTGTTGAAACTGTCATTTCAACCCTAAAAGCAACAACTTATACTAATAGCAATACCGCCTAATGAAAAAAATTCAACAACAAATTCAAGAAGAAATTAATCAACTCCGAGCGGCGGGATTGTATAAAAAAGAACGAATCATCACTTCTCAGCAGGCATCTAATATCGTTTCTGCAAATCAGGAAGTGATCAATTTATGTGCGAATAATTACCTGGGCTTATCTAATGATCCTTTCGTGATTCGCAAGGCTCATGAAGCATTGGATATGTGGGGATACGGGCTATCTTCCGTACGATTTATATGTGGGACGCAATCGATTCACAAAGCACTTGAAGAAAAAATCTCCACGTTTTTAGGATTTGAGGATGCCATTCTGTTCGCCGCTGCATTTGATGCTAACGGTGGATTGTTTGAACCATTAATGAGCAATGAAGACACCATCATATCGGACGAATTAAATCATGCTTCAATTATTGATGGAATTAGACTTTGTAAGGCAAAGAGACTTCGATACCAAAATAATAATATGAATGATCTTGAAAAGAAATTAATCGAGGCTCAAGGATCTAGAAGAATTTTAATTGCTACTGATGGTGTATTTTCCATGGATGGTATTATTGCAAACTTAAATGCTGTTTGTGATTTAGCTGATAAATATGGAGCATTGGTGATGGTTGACGATTCTCATGCTACGGGATTCATTGGAAAACATGGCAAAGGTTCTATTGAACATTGTTCGGTAATGGGAAAGGTTGATATTCTTACAGGTACATTCGGTAAAGCTTTAGGCGGTGCAAGTGGTGGATTTATTGTAGCGAACAAGGAAATTATTGAATTGTTACGACAAAAATCGAGACCCTATTTGTTTTCCAATTCTTTAGCGCCTGTAATTGCAGCAACAACTATTGAGGTGATTAATTTGATTGCCACGAATACTGACGTTATTAAATCTCTTGAATTAAAAACAAACTATTTTAGAGCCGCAATGAGTGATGCTGGCTTTTCTATTCCAAACGGGACACATCCCATTGTTCCTGTTATGCTATATGATGCGAAAGTTGCCGCTGAATTTGCTGACCTCCTCCTCGATAAGGGAATATATGTAATAAGTTTTAGTTACCCTGTAGTGCCTAAAGAAAAGGCGAGAATTAGAGTTCAAATATCTGCAAAACATACCAAGGAACAACTTGAACATGCGATTCGATCCTTTATTGAAATTGGAAGGAAATTAAATGTAATTGATTAATTTTAATTATGTTTTATTCGATAGTTGCTTTTTCTGCTTGTCTTATTTTTTTCGTTGCATTAAGGAGAAATAAATTAAAAAGGTCATACAGAAAACTGATGCCTCAAAGCTGGAAAAATTACCTTGATCAAAATGTTCGCTTTTATCAGAAACTTTCACCGGAAGAAAAAGAAGAGTTCGAAAGAAGAGTTCTTCGTTTTTTAAATACCACTCGAATTGTTGGTTACGGTGGTTTAAAGGTTACCATTCAAGAACGCCTTTTGGTTGGTGTGAGTGCAATTATTCCAATTTTTCGTTTCCCTGATTGGGAGTATAGTTTTTTACATGAGGTCATTATTTACCCTAAAGCTATTCCAGGAGGTGGACGATATAAAGGATCTTACATTAATGGTTTAGTTGGAGAAGGCCCCATGGAAGGCAGAATGATTTTAGCAAAAACGGCATTAATGCATGGGTATTCCAACTATACAGACAGAAAAAATGTGGGTGTGCATGAATTTGCACATATTGTTGATAAACAAGACGGCAAAATTGATGGAGTACCAATGGTATTACTGGATGATGCACAAATTGGACCTTGGCTAGAATTAATCCGATCCAAATCAAAAGAAATTAAAAATAGAAAGGCAAAAATTAATTCGTATGCACTTACAAATGATGCTGAGTTTTTTGCAGTAGTTACCGAATACTTTTTTGAACATCCTGAAATGATGAAAAAAAAGCATCCTGAATTATATGACACTCTTGGAGAAATTTTTTCTTCAAAAACGATTAGTTAAACTTTTCTGAAGATATCTTTTTACCATTTTCTCCATAACTCACCCACGCCCCTATTTTTTTACCTTCTTTATACTCCCCTTTCGTTTTCACTTTTCCATCCAGATAATATTCTGTGAACTTTCCATTTAACACACCATCTTTATAGTTTTCCACTTTAATTACTGCTGTTCCTTTTGGTCCGTAATACTCTGCTCTACCATGTAATCCTTTAAGATTGAACCCTTGTTTAGAAAACAACCTTCCTGTTTCTCTGTAAGTTATTCTTTCTCCTGTTCGAGTGCTTTGCTGAAGTTGACTTTCGGAGTCTGATTCTTTTTTTTGTGTAAGCATCCCTTGTTGATAGGTTACCAATGTTTTCTTTTTTCCATTAGAATAATACTCTTGAATAGTTCCTGTTATTTGTGCGTCTACACTTGACTTTTTCAACCCTCCAATACCTTTATCAAACACCATTATCCGATGGATTTCATATTTATGCCTGAATTTCTTGATTCCATTCGTGTAAAAAGACTCAAAACGCCCCGTAATATTTTCCTCCCAATCATATTGAAATTGATATTTTGAAGGATCCGTAAATTCTTTGGAAGCAGGATTTATTAATGTATAATAAATAATACTTCGCCTTGCTTCATGATGTTTATAGGTAACACCTGTTATTTGATCATTACTGGTGAAATCTTCTTTGTAGGCTACACTTAATTTTTTTTCTTGATTCAACCAGGTTAAATCTTCTTCAGGCTTTTTAATGGTTATAAAATAATCGTAAACCCTCAACACATTGTTAAGCCAGTCTTTTTGAATACTGTCTCTATGAATAAAATATTCATAATTAATAAAGGGGTTATTATCACAAAGCTCTATTGAACCATTATTTACATTTAAATTTTCACAAACATATCTTGTGGTATCATCTCGTATTTGGAGCAAAAGAGTTCCTTGTGCTTTTGGATCTTTGTAATCCGATAGTATTGCCTTTTGCGCTAAAAGACTGGTTGAACAAACCATAAGTAATAACAATACCCTCAAACTCTTAAATGTTGGTTGAATTCTCTACGCAGAAAGCCTCTTATAGTTTCTAAACAATTAAAAGGACTCGTTAACCGAATCCTTTTTTTCTATCTTCTGCATTGTCGTTTATGTAAATCTACATTTCGCACTTCTCCATTATGAAGGGTTAGTTCAGCTTCCGCATCGCAGTCTCCTGATCCAAAATCCAGCACACTAATTCGTCCATTTTTACGCGTAATCTGAACCTCTCCTGAAATTGGATATATACATCCCCCAATTGCTCGGTGTATTGGTGTTATAATTTCTGTTGATATGGTTCTGTTATTGGTTTTAATTTCAGAACTGCCCAAAATCAAAAATTCATCATCCGAACGATCGCATGTTTCAGAACCTGCTATCCACTCCTTAACTCTTGAATATGTTTTTGTTCGAAGAATTAATTCTGAACTTATCGATCGATTACCAGTAACAGAAAATTCTATATTGCCATCCGTATTTTTACCAAGGTTTTCGACCCTCCTTTCTGCCTCAACAAATCGATCATTTATTTTAAAGTTTTCAGTTGTAATGGTTTTTAAAGCTCCCTTTGCTTTCATGTCTGCTGAAATTTCTATGATTATTTGACCCGACTTCACTCTTCCGTATTGATCAACTACTCCAGTACCGTAATCAATTAGTATACTTTTTGGATAATCCTCTGATGTATCAATCACTTCTACTCCTTCAGGAAAATATTGGACAAATTCATAACTTGAGCAGACTTCACCTCCAATTTCGTCTTCTATTTCAAAATCTCTCTGCTCTAACTGTGTATCAATCACATCATCATAAGACTGAATATCATCGTTTTTCATTTCTTTTTCGCAAGCTGTTATAGATAACATCAGAACTGCGGCGCCAAAGGCTTTAATTGTAGTTTTCATCTTTTTTGTTTTAAGTTTCCTTTTTGATGCACTGTTTTCGAAAAGGTTTAATCCAAAAAAAAAGCGAAAACTATCTGTTTTCGCTTTTTCAAATTCCATTTAAAAATTTAATGATGTTCTCCTGGTGCATGATTATGACCATCGTGAGCACCAGCCACACTAATTAATTCTACTTTGAAAATCAATGTTGAATAAGGAGGTATTTTTTCTCCTGATCCATTTTCTCCATATCCTAACTCATAAGGAATATATAGCTCTATCGCTCCACCTTCTCCAAGTAATTGCAATCCTTCAGTCCACCCTTTAATTACTCTATTTAATGGGAATTCTACTGGATTACCTCTTGGGTACGAGCTATCAAATATTGATCCATTTATTAATTTCCCTTCATAGTGAGCTGTTACCTTATCCTGAGGACCTGGTTTAACATCTGATCCTTGTCGGGTAATTTTATAAGCAAGTCCAGAAGGAGTAAATTTCACACTATCGTTACCTTTTAAGGAAGCAAAGAACTTCTCACCTTCGATTTTGTTTGGAAGAAACTCTGCCATTTTCTTTTCCTGTGCTACTTGACGCATACTATCACCTAAAGCAATCATTTTTGCTCGTACCTCTTCTTCTCCTAATCTATTTGTGTCTCCAATGAAAATATCCTGAAAAGCAAGTTTGAAATATTCAATACTCAAGGAGTCAATTCCATTTTTCTTCATATCAGACGCAACAGTATATGCCAATGCATATGAGGTTTGATCAAAATTGGATAATGAATCAAGTTTTACTTGATATATATTATCACAACACGCTGCTGCATTTAAATTCTCAGGCGATTTACAGCTAGACAGTGCTACAAAACCAGCCGCAATATAAAAGAAGATCTTTTTCATAATTTGTGTTTTTTGGCGCTAAGATAAATATTCAATTTGATCAAAGTAGGCTGCCTGACCAATCTTTTCTCCATCTTCATTAAAAACAGTCCAAATTATTGCATCTTTAATTCGAAAACGCTTTCCTTTTGACGATATCCTAATGCCCTCGTACCCCTCAAAAAAACCTTTCTCTTTTGCTTTTTTAAGCATCTCCTGCCTTTTCTCTCTCAAATCGGGCTCGGCTGTTTTCCTGGAGGGTGTTCTTATAAAAGTATGCCAATCCATTTCCCACAGTGATAACGCAAACTGATTACCATAATTCAACACTGGATCCTCTGCCCCATTATGAGAAACAACAACAAACTCTCCATGCTCCACCTTTTTGTAGTCAAGTTCAGGTGACGATCTTTGAATAAGATTTTTACCTGTTAAATTTTTAAAGGAGTTTAGTAACTGCTGTACATGAGAAACTTTATTCATATTACATCTTTCTTGAAAGATACTACCTATTCAAAATAAATTACACTGTCAACACCAACTTGTTTGTACAATTTAACATAAACTTACCTTATCCTTTGTCCTAGTTTGTATTTTGTGCACTAAATATCGTATTCATTCGTTGGATTACCACCGTGCGTCTTTTATTTTTTGCAGCCATATTATTATTCACTCATTTTTCTTTTGGAAAAAAGAAGGAGATTGAATTTACTTTCGAGCAAAAAGTTGATTCATTGGTTGTTCTTGCTGATAGCTTATTAAATTCTCCTACTATTTTAGGGAAAATTCATTCTAATGAGAATTACAAAAGAATACTTGAATCGATTTTAAAAGACTCATTAAGTATTTTTTATGATTTTAGTCGTGTCCCCAACCTATCGGTGGTGACAGAAAACAGAAACCATTTCCGTATTTACACTTGGACTGTGCGGGTTGGGAATTCAGAGTTTGATTATTTTGGATTCACTCAATTTCAACGTAAAAGACAAAAAGGACTATTTGGACCAACCATTATAGAAAACTATATTCATGAACTTCACAATAAATCAGCCAAAATTGGTGATGATGAACTTAAAACCCTTGATGCATCAAATTGGTGGGGATGTGTGTACTATGAACTTGTTTCCTCTCCTAAAAAAAAGGATAAATCGTATTTAATCATTGGCTGGGATGGTTTTGGTTATCGATCCACCAAAAAAATAATTGAAACGCTAAAATTTAATAATAAAGGTGTTCCAACGTTTGGACACAAAATACTTCGATATGATAATAATCACGGAACAAAGTCACCACCCAAATTTGTAATTAAATCGAGAATTATTTTTGAATTTAGTGGTAAGGTAACAATGTCCTGTTCCTTTAACCCTCAACTAAACATGGTTGTTTTTGATCACCTTGCACCTTCCAATCCGTCTTTAGCTCGTTTAAAATTCACATATGCTCCTGATTTCACCTATGATGGTTTAACCTATTCAAAAAAAACATGGATTTATAAAAGAGATTTAGATGTTAGAAATCTAGAAGATGTAAAAGCAACTAAATGGAAACCCAAAGACACTAAAAATCGCACAATCGATACGTTAATCCCAATGAGAAATTAACGTTTAATAATATTAACGAATCAAATAATAAAGAAAGTGCATTTCGTTTCATCCTACGTGTTATTTTTACCAAAATAAATTGAACGAACAAATGAAAAAGCTAATCTTCACCATTTCAGTCGTTGCGCTAACATTTGCATGTACTGAATCCTCTTCTAAAAAAGAGTTTGAAAACACACAAGAATCAACAAATCAAAAAACGTCACCAACTTCTGACCAAACTAACGATCAGATTAACCCTAATGCCTTTGAGCTTAATTTAAAAGCATTTCAAGATTGTAAATCTTCTTCTACGAACAGAGCTCAATGCAAAGAGTATATTGCTAAAGCGGTTTGTGAATATTATGGAATTACTGACCTAAAAGAAGGAGGCAACTATGTGGACTATGATAAAATCCCTCAAAAACTTGAGGAATTGTCCACATGGGAAAAAGTAGGTGACTTTACAGAAGACAATATTCAATTCGCATTAGAACAGGTAAATAGTTTTGGCAAACCTGTTTTGGTATTCAATAATAATGATTCCTATGTTCATGTAGTTGCATTAACGCCCAATGGTAGTACCATCAAATCCCGAAAATGGGGAAATATATCTGTCCCATCGTGCGTTAGCTTCTTTCCAACTAGAGCTCCCGAAAAATCATTTATATCAAAAGGGGTAAACTATGCGTTCAAATCTGTAAGTGGACTTGAAATATGGACAAAAAATTAATGTTCAACTGGTATTTTAGATGTAAAACAATACCTGCTCAAACATAATAATCTTTAGTTATTAACAATAAAGGGGTCGCTGACTCCTTTTTTTTATTCAATTAAAGATGCTTTTCAATTTTGACACGGATATTCACACATCCAATAACACGCATTAACAATAGAGAAATCAAAAAACACAATTAACTGATTAACAATTACTTACAAAGAAAAGAACCCTTTGTTTTGTTTTTCAAACTCGAAAACGCGTCAAATAATTTAGCTACAGTCAATGAATATCGAGGTCTGGACCATTTTAGTAACATACTAATTGTTAATTACTTTTTTTAGATTAACCACATAGAATCGAGGTTTTACGCTAATTTTCAATCATATTAACTATTAATCATTTAATTATTTTTACAATGGGAAAATCAGAAATTGTAGACGCAATCGTTGCTAACGTAGAAGGATTAACTAAAAAGCAGGCTGGAGAAGCTTTTGACGCAGTAGTTGATGCTATTTCAACTGGTGTTAAAGGAGAAGGTAGAGTTGCTCTTCCTGGATTTGGATCTTTTACTAAATCAAACAGACCTGCAAGAGAAGGAAGAAATCCATCTACAGGAGAAAAAATTACTATCGCTGCTAAAAATGTTGTTAAGTTTAAAGCTGGAAAAGCATTAAACGATTCAATCAACTAATTCGTTAGTGATACAAAAAATTAAAAGCCTCGCATTGCGGGGCTTTTGTTTTTTACTGTTTTTGAATTTAATTCTTTTAAAATGATCTTGTATTTTGCCTATGGTTCCTTAATGGATCTACACTTTATTCAAGAGTTAGGAGTAACGCTCTCAAATCCTAAAAGTGCGGTTATTAAAGGTTTTGAATTTGAAACTAGTGTTAAAAACGAACTCAATCCTTCCTATGGTTATGCAAATATTCGATTAAATAAGCACGAAGAAGTTGAAGGTATTCTCCTAGAAATTAACGAACATGATTTATCTATTCTGGATGAATATGAAGGATATCCTGAATTGTATTCTCGAGAAAAGTTGTCAATTAACATCACTCATTCCAATGAATTAGTTTTGGCATGGGTTTACCTAGGATCGTTAAACTACACTGTTAATAAAAACCTACTACTTTCTGATATTCAAAAAGATAGAATAAAAAAAGGCTTCCCTTTCCTTTCTAAACGTTATCAAAGAAAATTGAGTAAATTCTTAATTTAAAGGAATTCCTATCCTCCAATTAGATTGCCTTTACTTTATGGATTTTAAATATCAAGATAAATGAGATAATTATTATTCTCTCTTTTACTCTACCCCTCCTCATCACTAATTCCGTATCTTTGTATCAAATTATCGTTATGTCCTATAAACTAAATACCATCGAGGAAGCTATTGAGGATATCAAAGCTGGTAAGGTAATTATTGTTGTGGATGATGAAGACAGAGAAAACGAAGGTGATTTTCTTTGTGCTGCCCGAAGCATAACACCTGAAATTATAAACTTTATGGCCACACATGGTCGCGGTTTAATTTGTGCACCATTAGTAGAAGCAAGATGTGAAGAGCTAGGTTTGGATTTAATGGTGCAATCTAATAATGCAGCCTATGAAACTCCATTTACCGTTTCGGTTGACTTAATTGGTCATGGGTGTACTACGGGTATTTCAGCTCAGGACAGAGCAAAAACAATTCAAGCGTTAATTGATCCATCTACCAAGCCCGATGATTTAGGTAAGCCTGGTCATATTTTCCCTCTTAAGGCCAAGCGCATGGGTGTGTTAAGAAGAGCGGGGCATACAGAGGCTGCTATTGATTTTGCACGATTAGCAGGTTTTGAGCCAGCGGGTGTTATTGTAGAAATCATGAATGAAGACGGGACAATGGCTCGCCTACCTGATTTAGTGAAGATCGCCAAGAAGTTTAATTTGAAAATTGTATCTATTGAGGATTTAATTTCATATCGTCTTAAAAACGAATCTTCTATTGAACGACATATTGATGTTAAAATGCCCACTAAAATGGGTGATTTTAAGCTTATAGCATATTCTCAAAAATCTGATGGACAGGAGCATCTTGCTTTAGTTAAAGGCGAATGGGAGGAAAACGAATCTATCTTGGTGCGTGTTCACAGCTCTTGTGTTACGGGTGATATTTTTGGTAGTTGCCGATGTGATTGCGGCCCTCAACTTGAAAAAGCCATGGAAATGGTGGAAAATGAAGGTAAGGGTGTGGTTTTGTATATGAATCAAGAAGGTCGTGGTATTGGTTTAATCAATAAGTTAAAAGCCTACAAACTTCAAGAGCAGGGTAAAGATACTGTAGAGGCAAATCTTGAACTTGGTTTTCAGATGGATGAACGAGATTATGGTGTTGGCGCGCAAATTTTAAGAGATTTAGGAGTGAAAAAAATGCGCTTAATGAGCAATAATCCTAAAAAAAGAGCCGGTTTAATAGGTTATGGACTTGAAGTTGTAGAAAATGTAGCCATTGAAATCGAGTCTAACGAATACAATGAATTCTATTTAGAAACAAAAAAGAATAAAATGGGGCATGAATTAAACCAAAAATTCCCCAATAAATAGTTTTAAAAGTAAGACATCGGATTCCCTCCGTATTTCTTTGAGATATTACCTTTGAAAGGAAAAAATCAAATGCCATTCAATCCTGTTACGTGTTTTCAACCTTTTCAAACCGACGTATCCACTATTCCCTTACCTGAAAAATTCACCTATCCATTTTTTTACGAACCGCATGAACTTAGTTTAATTGCAGTAAAAGAGCTTGAAGTTCATATTGAAGAAAGTAACTGGGAACATAACTTTTATGATAACCGACCAGACCTCACACCTATTGGGAAAATGTTTGGGGTACTTGTTGTTCAAAAACAGACCGGTGAGTTAGGATACTTATCTGCATTTTCAGGTAAAATGGGAGAACGCGTTTTAGTTGAACCTTTTGTACCGCCAGTTTTTGATCGCTTAACAAAGGATAGTTATTTCCTGGAAGGTCAAGAGGAATTGAATAAAATAAATACTAAAGTTGCTCAACTTGAAAATGATCCAGATTATGCCTCGTGGGTATCTCTTTTTACAAGTCAAACAAAATATGCTGAAGGTATCCTTACGCAGGAAAAAGAGGCAATAAAACGTTCAAAAGCAAAAAGAAATGCTGAAAAGGAAAAGGAAAAGGAAATTAATCCATCTTTTCTTGAGTTACTTAATGAGCAAAGTAAATCAGAACAGCTTAAATTAAAACGATTAAAGCGCTATTGGAAAAATAGACTGGCATTTATTCAATCAAAAATACTCACCTATGAGGAAGTTATTTTGCAGTTAAAAAAAGAACGAAAATCAAAATCAAACGCGTTACAAAAAAGATTGTTCAGTGAGTATAAATTCCTAAATTACAACCAGGAATGGGAATCATTATGGGATATATTTAAACATACACCAACAAATACTCCTCCTTCGGGAGCTGGTGAATGTTGCGCGCCAAAACTTTTACAATTTGCTTATTTAAATCATTTGAAACCAATTGCAATGGCAGAATTTTGGTGGGGAATCTCACCAAATTCCATCATTAGAAAACATAAACATTTTTATCCGGCATGCAAAGGTAAATGTGAGCCTATCCTGGGGCACATGTTGAAGGGCCTAGAAGTTGATTCCAACCCATTACTACACAAAACAAAACCAATGGGGAATGTTGAAATTGTTTTTCAGGATGAACACATTATTCTGATCAGTAAGCCTTCTGGGCTTTTGTCTGTCCCTGGAAAGGAGTTAAAAGATTCTGTTGAACTAAGGTTAACTGAGCAATTCAAAACAGAGTTCACGCCTAAACTTTTACATCGCTTAGACATGGCTACCTCGGGAATTATGATTTTTGCAAAAACTAAAAGAGCGCATAAAAATCTTCAAAAACAATTTTTAAATCGAACCATTCAAAAACGATACATTGCACTGTTAGATGGTGTATTACCTCAAAAAAGCGGTGAAATCAACCTTCCTCTTCGTGTAGATTATGAAAATCGTCCAAATCAAATGGTGTGTTATGAACATGGAAAAAAAGCAAAAACAGTTTATGAAGTAATTCATGTAAGTAATGGAAAATCATTGGTGTATTTTCACCCTGTAACAGGAAGAACCCATCAACTTAGAGTTCATGCTTCACACCCAAAAGGATTAAACACTCCTATTGTTGGCGATATTCTTTATGGTAAAAAGGATAAAAGACTACACCTTCATGCGGAAAAAATTACATTCATACACCCTGTTTTAAAAAAGGAAATGACTTTCTCCGTTGAATTGAATTTTTGAACTTTTGTTTTTATACTCAGTGAAACAATTAATCCACAAACTTTTTCATATAATACCCCCAAATTGGAAGTGCCATATTAGCACCTTGACCCAATGCCCCATTTCGGAAATGAGCGCTTCTATCTTCACATCCTACCCAAACACCTGTAACGATATTGTTGGATATACCCATATACCATCCGTCTGAAGAACTTTGAGTGGTTCCCGTTTTTCCTGATATTTTTACCTTTTTGGGATACCCCCCATATTTCCTTCCTGTTCTAAGGCGATATCCTGTTCCTTGAATCGTTTTGCCATTATCCTCAAATCTAGTCGTATTACCTTCCATAATTTCCATCATTTGACTCGCCGTTGATTCACTAATTACTTTATGCTTTTTAGCTTTGGCTTCGTAAAGTACTTTTCCGTTTTTATCTTCTATTCTCAATAATGTAATTGGCTCAAAACGCTCTCCTTTATTAGGAAAAGTAGTGTATGCGCTAACCATCTCCCATAAGGACACATCAGCTGTTCCTAAGCATATTGAGGGTACAGGCTCCAGTCTCCCCTCTAATCCAAACCTTCGTGCAAATTCTATTGCGGTATATACTCCTAGCTTTTTAGTTAATCCTGCAGCTACCCAGTTTATAGATTTGGCTAAACCTGTTTTTAATGTAATTAATTCATATTCTAGATTTTTTGACCCAGAATTTTGTGGTGTCCAAGATTGAGGAATACCGTACTCCCCTTTGTAAAAGGTCACTTCCTTATTCATGATTACTGTAGATGGGTCCATACCGTGCTCAATTGCTGCAGCATAAATAAACGGCTTGAAGGTTGAGCCCACTTGTCTTTTAGCTCGAATATGATCATATTTAAAATGTTTATAATTAATTCCACCTACCCACGCTTTCACATACCCTGTAGTAGCGTCCACAGACAACAGACCACCTCTTAAAAACTTTTTATGATAGAATATGGAATCTAATGGAGACATTTCTTTGGTAATTGTTCGTTTATCCTTCCATGAAAACAATTTCATTTTGACTTTTTTGTTGAACACTATTTTCATAGAATCATCAAAAGGCTTAAGCAATTCTTGATATTCAGCATACTCCTTTTTTAATTCTTCTTTTAAATCAGCGACTTCTTCTTGATAACCTTCATATTCAGAAAGTAAATCATCAAATTCCTCCTGATATTTATCTATTAATTGCTCTTCATAATATTTTAATGTATCCTTTCTCTTAAGTAGTTTCAAATCAAACTCTTTTTCATGCAAAGCTCCTTTATATTTCTCTAATGAATCCACCATCATATCATGTGGGATTTTTACTTTTTTGTACGCGTCATATGCATTCAACAAATGTTTTTGGCGATAATAAACAGATTGATACCTGTTGCTTCTCCGCATACCATCATAAAGGATTTTCCTCAAGGACTTAGCCTCTTTTTCAGCGGAATTTGTTTGAAAATCGAATGGGCCATTTTTTCTTTTTCGCCATTCTTTCTCAAAAGCAGGCTGAAGCTCACCCTTTAAATGCTGAGTCATTGCTTTTTCAGCCTCTCTCTGCATTTTTGAATCGATGGAGGTATAGATTTTTAAGCCATCAGTATAGAGGTTATAATCATTTTCCTTCGCCCATTTTTTCATGAAACCGCGTATATGCTCTCGAAAATAAGCCGCATATTCATTCCCGTCTGAAATATCTAATTTAGCAACCTTTAAGGGCTTGTTCTTTAATTCTTCAAAGGCTTCTGAAGTGATATAACCTGAATTTCTCATAAGAGCCATTACAGTGTTCCTTCTTTTTTTGGATCGTTCAGGATACTTTATAGGGCTATACAAAACAGGACTCTTAAACATGGCCACTAACGAAGCGCATTCTTCTGTGGAAAGGTCTTTTAAGTTTTTTCCAAAATAAACTCTTGAAGCATTGTAAACGCCAACTGCAGAATGTAAAAAATCATATTGGTTAAAATACATGGTGAGAATTTCCTCTTTGGTATATAAATTCTCTATTCTAACAGCCATTACCCACTCTTTTAATTTTTGCTTTATTCGATCAATAATATTAGGGCTGGGGTTTTTAGTAAAAAGCATTTTAGCTAATTGTTGGGTTATTGTACTCCCTCCTCCCTTTCCTCCTATTGCAGCCCCTAGAATAGCTCTTCCAAGTCCTCTAAAATCTATTCCTGAATGGGTATAATAACGCTTATCCTCTGTAGCAATAAGGGCGTAAACCAAATCATTTGGCAATTCATCAAATTCAACATTAATTCTATTTTCTGTGTAGTAAGTCCCAATTAAAGCACCGTCAGAGGAATAAATTTCAGATGCTTGATAAAATTTGGGGTTTTCCAACTGCTGAGTACTAGGTAGTTCTCCCAACAAATCCCAATTGGCTATTCCATAAAAGAAAACCCATGAAAGAGTAATACAGGAAATAAAGAAAATCCAAAACCGAACAACAAATTTTCGCATAATGATTGTTTGTTCGAATTTAAACCATCTATTATATTATTAACAAGTAGTCTATTAATTGCTTGTTAACACTTATTATTTGATAAGGGATGTTTAATTTTACGAAAAAAATAAATTCGTGCGTTTTATCCTCTTTTTATCCGGGTTTTTTATTTTGATTTCCTGTTCGTCAGAACAAACTGCTGGAATGAAAAAATCATTTGATGGTAAATTCACCCTTACACCCGCTGAAAGCGCCTTGTTGTGCTTTGATCGATATGCAGAATTAAAAACCAAAAAAAGTGAAAAGCAAGCTGTTTTAAAAACACTGAAAAACTTAGACCTTTACAATAAAAATAATTCTTTGGCTCTAATTGTTTCTAACTCAAAAACAGAGAGAGCCAAGTTGTTTATTCAGCAGCACAAGGAGGAATTACTCCTTGAAGAAAACTTATCCTTTATTTGGCAGAAAAGAGATCGTTCATCGCTCTTATTTTTAAAAGATCTCGAAAAATCAATTGAAATTGGAAGTTTAGTATTATCAGTTAAGCAAGAAGATTCAGCAACTGTTATTCAATTTGCACCTTTTGCGAAGAGAATCCTCTCAGGATTTACAATGAAACACCTTAATCGACCAATTTTATTAGAAATTAATGATCAATTGATTACCACTGTTAAATCGTTTGGAAAACTCGAAAATGGTATATTAAAAATTGACAACTACTAAAAAACATGAAGCATACAATAGCTACTATCATCATTTTATTTGGTTCTTTTTGGGGTTTTTCCCAAGAAGTTAACCTTGAACCAAATTGGAAAAAAGGAGCAAAAAAAAGCATCTTGATCAAATCCGAAACAAAAAAAAGTCGCAAAGAGGGAAAATGGGAAATTGAATCAAATGAATTCAATGCAAATCTTTTAGTGAAGGAAGTAAATAAAGACCATTACATTATTAAAATCACTTATAAAGATTTTTTTCTAAATACATTCAAACATGCTATGGATAAGATTGGAAATAGTCCAACAGTACAAAAAAAACTAAATCTATTTTTTAAGGTTTCGAAAAATGGAAAGGAATTTGAACTAATAAATTGGGAAGATGCCAAAGCTGTTATGAACACTACATTTAATGATTTAAAAAATGCATTAAATAAGAAATCAAATAATGACACTCTTTTCACGCAACTAATTAATCCGTTTTCAGCATTATTTACAAAAAGTACTGTTCAATCTATGTTTAGCAATGAAATGGAAGCGTTGCTTATTCCTTATAACACATCGTGGTCAAAAGACACTGTAAAACAAACTCGTTCGGAGTTAAATCCTTTTGGAAAAGGAAAAAAAGATTCATTAACAGTTCATACGAACAGTTGGATTAAAGATCAAAATGGAACGATTTTAAATTTAGGGTCTGAACAAATATTCGACACCGAAAAATTTGAAGAAATGATGAAGACAATGATGAAAACAATGTTTAATGGTTTTATGAAAATGGCTCCAGATACCACAAGTTCCAAGTTCACTGAAAAAAAGAAAGAACTTGATTTGCTTCTTGATAATATGTCTTTTAATATTGAAAGAAATTATTCTATTTCATACGACCAAAAGAAAGGATTCGTCAAAAAATTTAGAAATGATAGAAAAATGAACGGATCATTAATGGGTAGACCAATCAAAACGATAAGTTGGTCTGAAGTTTCTTTCGATTAAAAAATTTATTCCACTTTTAACCCGCTGACTGACAGTTAATTGTGTTCTTTTTAAGAAAAAAAATCACAGGTGTATTAAACCTTTTTCATTAAATAGCATCAAAGTTGTAAATAACTTAAAAATTTTTAAAAATGAAAAAGCTAATTATTCTAGGAGCATTTATCTTAACAGCAGGACTTTTAAACGCACAAACTCAAACTAAAAAAGTTAATCAAAGGCAAAAAAATCAAACAACAAGAATAGCTAAAGGTGCGAAATCTGGTGAGTTAACAAAAAAAGAAACCAAGCAGCTGGCTCGTCAACAACGTGACATTCGTAAAACAAAAAGAAATGCGAAAGCTGATGGTGTTGTGACCAGAAAAGAAAGAGCTGTTATTCACCAAAAGCAAAATGCTGCGAACAGAAACATCAAAAGAAAAAAGAACAACAGCAGAAGCAGAAACTAGTAAATTGTTGTAAACTCTAAAAAAAAGCCATTCACTTAATGAATGGCTTTTTTCTTTTTTAAGATTTTAGAATTCTTATTCTACTGATTCATCATTTTGATCAGTCTGCGGCGGAACATCTCCATTTAAGTCGATACCTTCACCATCTTCCGATTCCAATAATTCCTCGTCATCTTTAGAGGTTGGAACTTTAGCTACAGCTGCGATTTGATCTTTTCCTTTCAAGTTAATTAATTTAACACCTTGAGTAGCTCTACCCATTACACGCATATTTTCAACAACCATTCTTATCGCGATACCAGATTTATTAATAATCATAAGATCATGCTCGTCGGTCACTGATTTTATAGAAATTAACTCGCCTGTTTTATCAGTAATATTAAGCGTTTTCACACCCTTCCCTCCTCTATTTGTAATTCTGTAAACTGGCTCACCATCTTCAGGGTCATTTAAATAAGTACGTTTACCATACCCTTTTGATGAAACAACTAATACAGTTTCTTCTTCAGGCTTTTCTATACAAATCATCCCTACAACTTCGTCCTTTGGACCACCTAACGTAATTCCACGAACCCCTGTAGCTGTTCTACCCATAGGCCTTACCTTTCCTTCAGGGAAACGAATACATCTACCTGACTTCAACGCCATAAGTATTTCGTTTTCTCCATTAGTGAGTTTAGCCTCTAATAACTGGTCATCCTCACGCACATTAATGGCATTTATACCATTTGTTCTAGGACGAGAATAAGCCTCTAAAGACGTTTTCTTTATTACCCCGTTTTTAGTACACATGATGATGAAGTTATTTTTTACGTACTCCTCATCTTTGAGATCTTTAACATTAATATACGCCATGACCTTATCGTCACGTTCAATGTTAATTAGGTTTTGTATTGCTCTACCTTTTGCAGTTTTGTTTCCTTCAGGTATATCGAATACTCTCATCCAAAAACATTTACCTTTTTCGGTAAAGACAAGCAACCAATTATGGTTTGTGGCGAAAAATAGATTTTCCAGGAAATCTTCATTTCTTGTAGCCGAACCTCTAGATCCAACACCTCCTCTGTTTTGTGTTTTATACTCGCTTAATTCTGTACGCTTGATATATCCAAGATGAGAAATGGTAACAACAACCTCTTTGTCAGGAATAATATCCTCTATTCTGAAGTTACCTCCGGCAAAGTCAATTTGAGATCTTCTCTCATCTCCATATTTATCTTTTACATCCGTAAGCTCTTCTTTGATAATATTAAATCGTCTTGATTCATTTGCCAAAATATCTTTAAGGTCCTCAATCGTTTTCATGATTTCCTCATATTCAGCTCTTAATTTATCTTGTTCAAGACCTGTTAATTGACGAAGCCTCATTTCTACAATTGCCCGAGATTGCACCTCAGACAATTCAAATCGCGCCATCAATTTTTCACGTGCTTCATCTGGGGATTTTGAACCTCTTATTAAAGCGATTACTTCATCAATATTATCCGACGCAATGATTAACCCCTCTAAAATATGGGCTCTTTCTTCCGCTTTCTTTAAATCAAACTTTGTTCTTCGTACGATCACTTCTAATCGGTGATCAACGAAGTGTACAATCATATCTTTCAAGTTCAGAGCCTCTGGGCGACCCTTTACAAGAGCAATGTTATTTACTGAAAATGAAGATTGTAACTGAGTATACTTATAAAGTTTATTTAAAACTACATTCGTGATTGCATTCGTTTTGATCTCGTACACAATCCTCATACCGTTTCGATCAGACTCATCTCTGATATCTGATATCCCTTCAATCTTCTTATCGTTTACTAAATCGGCCGTTTTCTTAATCATTTCAGCCTTATTCACGAGGTAAGGAATTTCTGTGACAATGATTCTCTCTTTACCGGTTTTAGTAACCTCAATCTCTGCTTTTGCTCGAATAACAACCTTACCTCTACCTGTTTCAAAAGCATCTTTTACCCCTTCATAACCGTATATAGTCCCACCCGTTGGGAAGTCAGGAGCTTTAATATGGGTCATCAATTCAGGAATTTCAATATCCTTATTATCGATGTATGCCACGATACCGTCAACGACTTCAGTGAGGTTATGCGGCGCCATATTGGTAGCCATACCAACTGCAATACCACTTGCTCCATTTAAAAGTAAGTTAGGTATAACCGTTGGAAGAACAGTAGGCTCCATGATGGTATCATCAAAGTTCAATTCATGGTCTACAGTATCTTTATCAATATCTCTTAAAGTTTCTTCGGCTATTTTATTCAGTTTAGCTTCAGTATATCGCATAGCCGCAGGACTATCTCCATCTACTGACCCAAAGTTCCCCTGACCATTAACAAGTGGATAACGTAAACTCCAACTTTGCGCCATACGAACCATTGTATCGTATACAGAAGAATCACCGTGTGGATGATATTTACCCAGCACTTCCCCTACAATTCTGGCTGATTTTTTATGCGCTCTGTTAGAAAAAACCCCTAAATCCATCATACCATACAACACCCTACGGTGAACAGGTTTTAAACCATCTCTTACATCAGGAAGCGCTCGCGACACAATAACAGACATTGAATAATCAATGTATGCTGCTTTCATTGTTTCGCCTATATCGACTTTTACTATTCTTTCTCCTTCAGCCATGTTTTATAACGAATTACAGATTTTTATTAGATTACAAATTTTGCTCTTAAAAATACGGAAGAACAAACATCTAAAATAACAAATAAGAATCTTTCTAAACCCTTAATTTTACGGTACTTTCCAACAAAATTATGTTAATAAGCATACTTTTTAAAAACAAACCCAAAAATAGTCGCGTAATTATAGTTAAGGACTTATCTTTTCGCTTTGATTTTACCATAATTTCATTAGATTAGTAAGGAGATAATAATAAGTGTATGGAAGCTAAATTTTCACCAAGGGTAAAAGATGTGATCACGTACAGTCGTGAAGAGGCGCTAAGACTCGGTCATGACTATATTGGTGTAGAGCATTTATTCCTTGGAATTTTGAGAGAAGGAGAAGGAAATGCGATTAAAATTCTAAAAGCCATCAAAGTAAATTTGCAAGAGGTTCGTAAATCAATTGAGGCCGAAATTAAACCTAAATCAAATAATTTTAATCAAAGCGGAAACATCCCTTTAGTAAAGCAAGCAGAGAGAGCACTTAAAATTACTTATCTGGAAGCGAAACTATTTAAAAGTACTTTAATAGGAACGGAACACTTATTGTTGAGCATACTAAAAGATGATGATAATGTCGTAACCAATGTATTTGAAGAATTTAACGTTGATTACGAAACTGTAAAGAATGAAATGGATATGATTGAAGAAGAAACTGACCCAAAGGCAGAATTCCCAGGCGGTCCAGCTGAGGGAGATGAAAATACGGACTCTAACGGAGGAAATGAAGGTGGAAGTGGATATTCATCCAAGAAACCAGGAGATTCAAAAAGTAAAACTCCTGTCCTTGACAATTTCGGAAGAGATTTGACGCAAATGGCCATGGATGGTAAATTGGACCCTATAGTTGGAAGGGGGGGTGAAATTGAGCGTGTGTCTCAAATTCTTTCACGTAGAAAGAAAAACAACCCCATACTTATTGGTGAACCGGGTGTAGGTAAATCGGCTATTGCAGAAGGTTTGGCCCTAAGAATTGTTCAAAGAAAAGTATCAAGAGTTTTATTTGGCAAACGAATTGTCACCCTTGATTTAGCTTCTCTTGTTGCTGGCACCAAATACAGAGGTCAGTTTGAAGAAAGGATGAAAGCAGTAATGAACGAATTGGAAAAATCTCCAGAAATAATTTTGTTCATTGATGAAATACATACGATTATTGGCGCTGGTGGTGCTTCTGGATCTTTAGATGCCTCCAATATGTTTAAGCCTGCTCTGGCAAGAGGAGAGGTACAATGTATAGGAGCTACTACTTTAGATGAATTCCGTCAATACATCGAAAAGGACGGTGCATTAGAAAGAAGATTTCAAAAAGTATTGGTTGAACCTACCTCTATTGAGGAAACTGTTGAAATTCTTAATAATGTCAAAGAACGATACGAGGATCACCATAATGTAGTGTATACCCCTGAAGCGATTGATGCCTGTGTAAAAATGACCAATCGATTTATAACTGATCGTCATTTACCTGATAAAGCTCTTGATGCCCTTGATGAAGCCGGATCAAGAGTTCATATTACTAATATCAATGTACCTGTTGAGATTATTAATATTGAAAAAGATATTGAAAATGTTAAGGAGGAGAAGAATCAGGTTGTAAAATCACAGAAATATGAAGAAGCCGCTCGCTTAAGAGATACAGAAAGACAATTAAATGAAAAATTGGATGCGGCAAAGACTAAATGGGAAGAGGATATAAAGGATCATCGAGAAACGGTAACTGAAGACGATGTTGCAGAGGTTATTGCAATGATGACAGGTATTCCTACCAAAAGAGTTGCTGAAAAAGAACAAGGAAGATTGGCAAAAATGTCCGAAGACCTCGAAGGTAAAGTCATTGGTCAGGATGAAGCCATTCAAAAAGTTGTAAAAGCGATTCAAAGAAATAGAGTTGGTTTGAAGGATCCTAATAAGCCAATAGGTTCTTTTATTTTCCTCGGTCCAACTGGAGTTGGGAAAACTCAATTAACAAAAGAGCTTGCGAAATTCATGTTTGATAGTGAAGATGCGTTAATCAGAATTGACATGAGTGAATACATGGAGAAATTCGCAATTTCAAGATTAGTTGGTGCACCTCCTGGTTATGTTGGATATGAGGAAGGTGGTCAATTAACAGAAAAAGTGCGGAGAAAGCCCTACTCTATTATTTTGTTGGATGAAATTGAAAAAGCTCACCCAGATGTATTCAACCTTTTACTTCAAGCACTTGATGATGGTCATTTAACAGATTCATTGGGTAGAAAAGTGGATTTCCGTAATACAGTGATTATTATGACATCCAATGTTGGAACAAGAAAACTTAAGGATTTTGGAACTGGTGTAGGATTTAATACAGCTGCCAAAGCTTCTGCCGCTGATGAGCATGCAAAAGGTGTTATTAGAAACGCATTAAAGAAATCTTTTGCTCCAGAATTCTTAAATAGAATTGATGATGTTATCTTATTTAATTCATTAAAGAGAGAGGATATCCATAAAATAATCGATATTGAATTGGCAAAACTATTCGCCAGAATTAATGATCTTGGTTTCAACATTCAGCTAACGGACAAGGCTAAGGATTATATTGCGGATAAAGGGTACGATCAAGACTATGGTGCTCGACCTCTTAAAAGAGCTATTCAAAAGTATTTAGAAGATGCTCTTGCAGAAGAAATTCTTACATCTAAAGTTTCTGAAGGTGATACTGTTAAGGTAGATTATGATGAGAAAAATTCAACTATTACTATGAAAGTGCTAAAGCCAAAGAAAAAAGTAGTTAAAAAAGACAACGAAGAAACAGAATAATCAATTATTCATAATCAATAGTTTTTTAAGCCCCGTTATTCGGGGCTTTTTATTACTCCTATTCTAAAACACATAAAAAAAAGAATTCCAGTACCTTTGTACCATGATTTCACAAAGAGAACTGTTTTATTCTTACATTGCCCAAACATCTCCAGAGCCAATGGCTTTAGAAATAGAAAAAGCGGAAGGCTTATATTTAATTGATCAATCTGGAAAACGTTACGTAGATTTAATTTCAGGGATCTCTGTTTCAAATGTTGGGCATTGTAACCCAAGAGTTGTAAAGGCCATTCAAAATCAATGTGAGAAATATATGCATTTGATGGTTTATGGTGAGTATATTCAAAACCCTCAAAATAAGTTAGCAAAAGCAATTTGCGAATTATTACCAAGCGAATTGAATAATGTTTACTTTGTGAATTCAGGAAGCGAAGCGATTGAAGGCGCACTAAAATTAGCAAAACGACATACTGGTAGAACCGAAATCATTTCGTGTAAAAACGCTTACCACGGAAGTTCACATGGCGCACTAAGTATAATGGGTAATGAGGAATTTAAAAACAATTTCCGCCCTCTTCTACCTAAAACAACGCTTATTGAATACAACAATATGAATGATATTGAGCGTATCACTCATGAAACTGCGGCTATTGTAATAGAGGCTTTCCAGGCTGAGGCAGGTATTATCTTGCCACATAAAGGATACATAGAAGCTGTTCGAAAGCGATGCGACGAAGTTGGCGCGCTTATGATTGTTGATGAAATTCAAACAGGTTTTGGAAGAACAGGTACTTTTTTTGGATTTCAACACCACCACATCGTTCCTGATATTATAACATTAGCAAAAGGAATGGGTGGAGGAATGCCAATTGGAGCATTTGTTGCGAAAAGAGAGATCATGAATAAACTTACACACCATCCTGTTTTAGGTCATATTACCACATTTGGCGGAAATGCAGTTAGCTGCGCAGCCAGCCTAGCTTGTTTAGAAGAAATTCAAAAAAATCAATTAACTGAGAATGTCCAAAAGGTGACCAATGTGTTTTTACAAAAACTTAAACACCCATCAATTGTTGAAACTCGGGGAATTGGCTTTTTTCTTTGTGTTGAGTTTAAAGATCAAGAATTCAATTTTGGAGTTATCAAAAAATGCGTTCAAAAAGGAGTAATAACGGATTGGTTCCTTTTTAATGACAAATGTTTAAGAATTTCGCCTCCATTAATATTGGATGAGAAAACTGCACATGAATGTTGTGAAAAGATTTTAGAAGCAATTGAGGAACAAGCAAACAATATGTGAAATTCTTTTAAAATAGAAACCCCTTGCAAAACCAGGGAGGACAGCAAGGGGAATCAACACTAGCAAGAACAATTATTGGTATTTACACAACACTTAAAAGACGAGCTTTTTTTTAAGGGTTGCCTTAATTAAAAAAACTTTAATCTCTTTTTTATTATTAATATGCTAATTATGAATTAAATTTGGCAAAAAAAGAAATGACCCAAATAAAAACATCTTCAAAAAGAAATACTAAACAAAACGTAAGAAAAAACACACCAAACAAAGCGTTAAAACGGAATGTTAAAAGAACAAACAATGCACTAAAAAAAACTTCAAATAAACAATCAAATAAAAACAAATTATTTGATATCTATTTAACTATCCTTTTGATGGGGTTATTTTTTGGCGTGTTAATGATTGTTTATTTTTTTCCTGACCACATAATTAAATTATCAACGATAACTAAGATGATTTTATTAATTGGTATTGTTCTTAATTTAGTTGCTCTTCCATTAGGATTTAAAAAGAATAAAAAGGGTAAAACCTTAATATCAGAAATAGGAACTGTTTTCTATATTCTTTTAAACTTTTTCGGCGGAGGTGTATTCATAACTGGATTAATACTTATGTTAAATTTTGCAGGCCGATCTACAGAAACACATTCCGAACATTATAAATTTGGAGGTAAAGACTCGCACTATCGTGCTAGCTCATACAGCGGTGTTGTTTATACTCTAGAAAATAATAAAAACCCTGAAGAGGTTGACCATAGGTGGTTTCAATTAAAAAACATCTCCGCAATTACCAAAAAAGGCTTTCTTGAGATCAAATATTCCTCAGGTCTTTTTGGAATTGATGTTTTCGAAGAAAGAGGAATAACATCAGACATTAACGGTAGTGATTATGAAAAAATACCTTTAATTGGCTCAGGATATTAATTTTTTATTTAAACGTCTAAAATATCTTTCGTAGTTAGCTTTGGTTTTCGTTTTATTTTTAAAACTCCGAGAAATAAATAAATTTCAAACGATAAAAAGAAAATAATTATAAAAAAAGAGAAACCACTTATAATTACTAGAAGAAGTCCAACCAAAGAGTACAATATAAAACCTATTAATATGGACCAGAATTCTTCATGTTTAGACCATATTGCTAAACCAATGAAAACTGCTCCAGTTGTTAACGGTAAATGAAAGAAAAAACCATAACCTCTTGAAATTGCAAAAACAGTAAAAAAAACACCTATAAGGGAGAAAACCCCACCAATAATATAAAGAACAGCCGCTGCATTCCAAACTGTTTTTTTATCATCAAGAGCTTTTGATTTTTCTCTTCTCTGAGCGACGATTTTTTGCCCATCAGGAAACAATGTATTACAATATCTGCAACGATATGCACTTGGGTGGTTTTTCCCTTTACATTTTTTGCAAATTTTCATTTTCCATCATAAAAAAAATTATTTTGCTATCCCCACAGCTCTTACTTCTCGTATTACAGTTACTTTTACCTGACCAGGATAGGTCATATCTGTTTGAATTTTTTGAGAAATATCAAACGCTAATGTTTCAGCCTCCTTGTCACTAACCTTCTCACTTTCTACAACTACTCTTAATTCTCTACCAGCCTGTATTGCATATGTTTTAAGCACACCAGGATACCCTAGCGCTAATTCTTCTAATTCTTTAATTCTTTTAATATACGATTCTAATATTTCTCTTCTTGCACCTGGTCTTGCACCTGATATGGCATCACAAACTTGTACAATAGGCGCTATCATTGTTGTCATTTCAACTTCATCATGATGAGCTCCAATTGCATTACATACATCAGTCTTCTCTTTAAACTTCTTGGCCAAGTTCATACCCAAAATAGCGTGTGGTAATTCTGGCTCATCATCAGGCACTTTACCAATATCATGAAGTAGCCCTGCTCTTTTAGCAGCTTTTACATCTAATCCAAGTTCAGTAGCCATAATTGCACAAAGATTAGCAACCTCTCTCGAGTGTTGAAGCAGGTTTTGACCATACGAGGAACGATATTTCATTCGACCTACCATTCGAATTAATTCAGGATGTAATCCATGAATTCCTAAATCAATGGCTGTTCGCTTTCCAACATCTAAAATTTCTTCATTTAAATTCTTTCTAGTTTTTGCAACTACCTCTTCAATTCTTGCAGGGTGAATTCGGCCATCATTTACTAATTGATGCAACGACAGCCTTGCTATTTCTCTTCGAATAGGATCAAAACATGATAAGATAATAGCCTCTGGTGTGTCATCAACTATTACCTCTACACCTGTTGCGGCTTCAAGTGCTCGAATATTACGTCCTTCCCTACCAATCACCCTTCCTTTTATTTCATCAGATTCAATGTGAAATATGGATACTGAATTTTCAATAGCTGTTTCAGTGGCGCAACGTTGTATACTTTTAATCACTATTTTCTTTGCCTCCATATTCGCACTCATTTTTGCTTCCTCTATCGTATCTTGAATATGGGACATCGCTTCAGTTTTTGCTTCCGCCTTTAATGTTTCCACTAACTGCTTTTTCGCTTCTTCGCCACTTATCCCTGCAACAGCTTCTAATTGCTCTACCTGACGACGATGTTGCCTGTCTAACTCAACTTCTTTTTTTTCGTTTCGCTTAATCTTTTCTTCTAATTTATTTTGCAGACGTTGTACCTCCTTATCTTTTTTATTGTACTCGTTCATTTTTTGATTAAGACTATTTTCTTTTTGCTTGAGTTTATTTTCGGTCGCCGACATCTTCTGATTTCGCTTATTTACCGTTTTCTCATGCTCTGACTTCAACTGAACAAATTTTTCTTTCGCTTGAAGAATTTTGTCTTTTTTGATTTGCTCCCCGTCTTTCTCGGCAGCATCAAGAATTTGCTTGGCTTGCTTATTGGTTATCGCTTTCAAAACGAAGATACCACCCAATAAACCTACCACAACACCAACTAATCCATACACTATTTCAATCATAATAAAATTGTTTAAGTAGTTTAACTTAAACCGTATTAAGAACTAAAAATCAATGGATTGAGAAATATCAAATGCTAGACTTCAGATATGTGGAAACAAAATCCTCAAGGTCTTCTAATTTTTCATGAAGTACCCCATCCCCTTCTGTGAAAGTGGTTTTTTCTTTAGTTTTATTTGCCATCATATATTGAAATAAAAACATGGCTAAAAGATCTTGTTTATCATTTACACCGTAGTTCGTCCTTAACTGTTCTATATTTTCTTTTATTTCTCGCTCAATGGCAAGGACATCTTCTTGTTCTGAAGCATTTACCTTCAAAGGATACTCCTTTCCTGCGATATTAACCTTTATAGATACGTCGGACATTCTAACTACTTACTTGCGCTATACATTTGTCAATTTCCCGAATTAACTCATTGATTTTCAACTTAATTTCGGTTGATTTTCCATTTTTGCCAGAAAGTGATTTCGCCAGCTTTAATACTTTATTCTGCTCGCTTAAATCTACTACCTGGGCTTTTGCTTCAGTTAACTTATTCTCTAAGAATGCATTTTCTTCTTTTAATTGAACGAGGTCTTCTTTTGCCTTTTTATGTTGAATGATAAGCTTTTCAACTTTGGACTGTAAACTGTCAACAATTAATGAAGTATTCTTTTCTTCCATAGATTTCGTAACCATAACAAATTTAACTTTCAGTGAGCAGTTTAACAAATTAAAAAGATCATGTTACTAACTTTAAGATGTTTAAATTGATTCCTTTTCTTGTTTTGCCCGATTTTTGTAATCTATTTTAGATGAGAAGTTGTTTGTTCTGCATATTAATCTGTTTCGTTTTTGCTCTAAAAAGTCAAAATGAATTCCCTAAAGGATATTTTCGCCCTCCTTTGGACATCCCTCTTTATCTTGCAGGTAATTTTGGCGAATTAAGATCCAATCATTTTCATGCTGGAATAGATATAAAGACTGAAGGGGTCATTGGGAAAAAGGTATATGCCTCAGCAGAAGGTTATATCTCAAGGATAAAAATTCAACACAACGGATATGGTAAAGTCCTCTACATTGATCATCCAAATGGTTATACAACAACCTACGCTCATCTGCACAAATTCTCTGATAAGCTAGATGATTTTATAAAAAAGGAGCAATACAATAACAAATCGTATACGATAGACTGGTATCCTGATTCAGGCGCTATACCAGTGAAGAAAGGCGAAATAATTGCCCTTTCTGGTAACTCTGGAGGATCAGGAGGACCACATCTTCATTTTGAAATAAGAGAAACAGCCTCTGAACATGCACTTAATGCACTTTTATTTGGATTACCCGTTAAAGACAACATTAAACCAATTATTCGAGGAATAAGAATATATCCTTTAGATGACCAATCTACCATTAACCACCGTCCTGAAGCGCAATACTTCACAGCTCAAGGAAACGGATCATTTTATTCATTGCAAAATACTCCAGTAGTTTCTGGAAAAATTGGATTTGGTATTGAAACGCTTGACAAAATTAACGGAGCATCTAATCGATGTGGAATTTTTAATATCAAACTGAAAATTGATGGCCAACTTATTTATGAGCAAAAGATGGATCGTATTCCTTTTGAGGAATCACTTTATTTAAATGCTCATACGGATTACCACTACAAGAAAACCGCTAAAAAATGGATTCATAAATCATTTATTGAACCCAATAATCATTTAAGTATTTATGATGTTTCAGAACAAAATGGTGTGCTTATTTTCAACAAATTCGGTAGTCATGAATTAGAATATATCGTTACTGATGTTGCTGGTAATCGCTCTACAATGAAATTCAAGATAAATACAAAACCTCAACTTGGATTTATTAAACGGCCTCTTCATGAAAATTTTGCACAACACATGCAATATCACCATGAAAATGAGTTTAGTGCTCAAGGATTTTTAATTCAAATACCTGATAGCGCCTTGTATAATGATATTGATTTTAAGTACAGTACATCACCTCACCCAAAAAGAAGATGGAGTAATATACATTATGCGCACACTGATCATACACCTCTTCATAAAAAGGCCGAAATTTATATAAAATGTAATTTCCCTTCAGATATCCCAACAGACAAGTTGATTGCAATCCGTAAAACTTCTGATGGAAAAGTACGAGTTCATGTGGGTAAATATGCCGCTGGTTATTATTATTTTAAGAGTAAATATTTTGGTGATTTTTATATTTACCATGACACGATTGCCCCTACAATCAAACCGTTAAATGTTTATTCAGGAAAAAATATTGCACAACAATCTAAATTCGATTTTAAAATCACTGATAATTTAGCAGGTATAAAGTCTTATAACTGCTATATTGATGATAAATGGGTTCTTACAGAGTACGATTATAAAAAAAATCGGCTAACTCATTTCAAGCATAATGTAATTACTGAAGGAAAACACGAGATGAAATTAATTGTAACAGATGCTGTTGGTAATGAGAGTGTTTATAAATGCCATTTTTACAACTAATTGCTCGACTTCGTAAGCCCTACTTCCACTTCATTAACTCAACTAATCGCTTGCCTTTTAATTCGGATATCAGGTTGTGTTTTGGGCTACCTATAATTTGTGCGGTATAAATTCCGGTATGACCACTAAAAAAATACGCTACAAAACAAGCAATAACAATATAAATGGCTGAATCTCCTCCAAATAACTCAATCCCCATTAAACTACACGCTATTGGTGCGTTTGTCGCACCAGAAAAAACAGCTACGAAACCTAACCCCGCAAGCAACCCTAAAGGCAGTGGTATAAATAAACTTAACGCGCTTCCTAATGTAGCTCCTATAAAGAATAAAGGAGTTACTTCACCCCCTTTAAAACCTGCGCTTAAGGTCAATACCGTTAAGATTAATTTTACAGCAAACACCTCTAATCCTTGCTGAACATTAAAAGATTCAACGATAGTTGGGATACCTAATCCTGCATATTTAAATCCTAACAGATAAATGCAAAGAGCAACAATAGACCCTCCAAATAGAGGCCTAAGAAGAGGGTTTTCGATAAAGCGCTTAAATTGATGAGATAGCCAGAACATACCAGAACTAAAACCCATAGCAGTGAAACCAAAAAATATACTCGCTAAGAAAACCCAACCAATATTTTTTAAATTAAAGGAAGGAACTTCACCTATTTGATAATGAGTGTGATGAATAGGCCATAAATCGCAAACATAATTCGCAATTAAAGCAGAAAATAGTACTGGAAGCAATCCTTCATAACGTAATCTTCCAATAACAATTATTTCTAGTGCAAATACTGTTCCGGCAAGTGGGGTTCCAAACAAGGAAGAAAAACCTGCTGCCATACCGCACATAAGGAGAATTTTTCGGTCTTCCTCTGAAAATTTTTTCAGGAAATTAAATTGATCCGCAATAGTAGCTCCCATTTGAACAGCTGTTCCCTCACGCCCTGCTGACCCTCCGAAGACATGTGTAATTATGGTTCCAAACAATACAAGAGGGGCCATTAAAAAGGTAATTACTCGAGATGGATTTTGAACCTCTTCAATAATAAGGTTATTCCCTTTGGAAGCTAACCCCCCAAAATATTTATACCCGGCTGCAACGAACACGCCACCTAATGGGAGAAAGAATAACAACCAGTTGTATTGATCTCGAGTTTGTTTCGCCCAATCCAACATTAATAGAAAAACAGCCGAAGCACTACCTGATAAAGAACCAACAAAAACAGCAACAATAAGCCATTTTAATACAAATTGAAGGTGTAGTTGACTTTTAATTCTATGTCTGAATGTGTTTGAAAGCATGGAATGCAAATATACTCGTTACGTTTGTCATCACATTATCGTTTAACCCAATCAATTTTGGTCCAAAGATTTTAGAAATAACATAAACTCTTCTGCAAAATTTGACCAGGTGTGCTCATCTTTCTCTGCTTTTAATTGAAGCGAGAAATCTTCAAGTAAATCTAACGATTTGTGAATACCCTGTGCGATATGAATAGGTTTTGAAGACTCACAAACAATTCCAGTTTTATCTGGAATTACTTCATTAGGCAATTCACCAACAGGAGTCACAACCATAGGTAATTGATAATATTTAGCAATGGAAGCTATTCCACTCTGCGTTGCTGTTCTGTAGGGTAAAACACAAATATCTGAAACAGAAAAAATTTCTGACACCTCCGAATCTGGAATATACTTCACCATTTTAATAACTCTATCTTCCAGTCCAAATTCATCAATTATTTCTTGATACTGATCGAACTCCCCATAACATTCTCCGGCAATTAAAACTACCGTATGTTCATCACAGTTTTTCAATGCCTTTAACAGGAGGTCTAACCCTTTATATTTTCTAATAAATCCAAAAAACAACAATATCTTTTGCTCTTTTCGTATACCAAATTTCGCTCGTATTTCCTGTTTTGATTTGGGCTCCCCAAACTGTGCATATAATGGATGAGGGCGCATCATCGTTTTGCAATTAGGAAGAAGGATATTAAGATCGTTCCTAACTGTTTCACTCATTGTGACAAAAGCATCCTGCTGTTTGAAATAAAATTTAGAGAGTTTGGAATCTCCGAATCGTCTTTCATGTGGAATTGCATTATGTACAAATGAAACATTAATTGCTTTCCCTTTAAGCTTCTTACATACCATTCCTAATGAAGGTCCAAAAAATGGCATCCAGTAAGCTGTTACCAGCACATCAGGAGCGTACTTTTTTATAGCATTCGTTGTTTTTTTGAAGCTTAATGGATTAATTGAACTTAAATATCTTGGAGCATCAAAACCAGGAGCTTGATCTGTTTCACTAACGTACTGTGTTTTACCAGGAAATAGTAAATTAGGATATTGGGTTGTGAAATTAAACGCTTTTACCTCTGCTTTATGTTGTAGTGCTTTAAAAAGCTCCGTATTAAACTGGGCTATCCCTCCTCTAAATGGATAAAAAACAGATAAAAAGGCTATTTTTAATTTCTTAGACTCCAATTAAATCCCGTCAGTATAAACACGTTCAATTTGAAATGATAATTTCCTTAATTTTTCACCCCACTCTTTGTATTCTAAGAGTTGTTTCTCGATTTCTTTAACTCTTCTTTTATTGAATCCTGTCCTAAAAGGTGGAACAATTGAATACAAAAATTTAGTAAATCCACCCTTCTCTTTGAGCGAATCTTTCGTTGAAAGTGGTTTTTTAAATACGAGCTGAGGTAATTTACTTAATGAATCTCTTAGCTCTTTATCAATCACATCTTTTTGATATAGGTGCATTTTGAGGGTTGAGTAACTTTTCAACCAACGATTAATATCTAAATAAATCGGCTCATCTGAAGACAATCCCTTCCAAACACTACCGCTTTTAAGTTCCTTTAACGCCTGAGCGATCCTTTGTTGAAAAGTATCTAAGTAATTAACTTGATTCTTGATATACTCAATATCCTTTTCTATTGTTAATTGGGACATGTTACGAATGTAATACAAGCATAGAAATATTAAATCACTTCTACAGTAAACTTTTAAGATTTAGACTGTTAATTTCTTACAAAAAGTCAATTTTTCCATACTAATGTTCTTAATCACGATTTTAATTCAATATTATTACTTAATGTAACAGAATTAATTTTGATCATTTAGTATGATGTTTAAAGGACTGAGATTTAAGAAATGCTTCTATTTCTTTCACTCTTCGCTCATCACTTGGGTGTGTTGATAAGAATTCAGGCGTCTGAGCTCCGTGAGCAGCCATTCTTTTCCAAAAATCAACAGCCTTAGATGCGTCATAGCCTGCCAGATGCATGAATACTAAACCGAGCTGATCAGACTCTAATTCATTTTTTCTTGAAAAAGCTAACCCACCTAGTCCGCTTCCTAATCCATAAGCTTGATTAAACAAACGTTGTGTTTCTTCCGCTTTATTACTTACAGCCACGCTTAAAGCAACTCCTCCCATTTGTGCAGCAATGGCCTTGCTCATTCGTTCATTTCCATGGCGAGCAATTGCATGAGCAACTTCGTGACCCATAACAACGGCCAAACCTGTTTCATTTTGAGCAACGTTAAGAATACCAGTATACACGCAAATCTTTCCTCCTGGCATACACCACGCGTTAATAGTAGGATCATTAACCAACTTAAATTCCCATTGAAACCCCTTAATCCGCTTACTATGCCCATGTTTATGCATATAGGACTCCACTGACGATGCAATTTTTTTTCCTACACGCTCAACCATCCTTGCATTTTCGGTTCCTATTTCAACATCAGAGGCTCGGATAAATTGAGCATATTGCTGTTTTGCCATACCGATTAAATCAGATTCGGGCAGTAAATGCATTTGTCTTCGCCCTGAGATAGGGACTTTACTACATGAAATGAGGACAATAAGTATTGTGGTTATAATGGTTAGTCTCATGATAAAAAAGGATTGTCTTTATTTACGCAGAATAAAAATATATTTTTAAAATTATTTTAATTGGGCATCTTCGAGATTAATTCCCTGTAAAAACTGATCAATCTGCATTCGTTTTTTCCCTGCTAATTGTACTTCCAATACTTTGACTGCACCTTTTCCACAACCTACAATAAACTCTTTTTTTCCATCCGTTTGTATTAAACCTGGAGACAATTGATCATTTATAATTTCAGCTTTAAATATTTTTAAGCCTATCGTTTTACCATTACCTAATTTTAAGCTTGTAAAAGCGGCAGGATAGGGACTTAAACCACGAATATGGTTATGCACATCTTTTGCCTCTTTTTGAAAATTAATTTCACAAGTATTCTTAAAGATTTTATAGGCTAGTTTTGGCTCTCTACCATTAAGCATTTCGTGTTGCTTTTGGGTAGTAACCGTTCCTTCCATTATTTTTTTAGCCGTACTTACTACTAATTCTGCTCCTACATTCATGAGTTTATCATGTAATACACCGGCTGATTCGTTTGGACCAATCTCAACTTTACGATTATCGATAATTTCTCCTGTATCAATATCATGCTCAAGAAAAAAAGTTGTTACACCTGTTTCTTTTTCTCCATTCATTATGGCCCAATTAATTGGTGCTGCACCTCTATAATCTGGCAACAGGGATCCATGCAAGTTAAAAGTTCCATGCTTTGGCATTTGCCATACAGCATCTGGTAACATCCTAAATGCTACAATTATTTGTAAATCCGCTTCTAAAGCTTTTAATTCTTGCTGAAATGTTACGTCTTTCAAGTTGTGAGGCTGCATAATATGCAATCCTTTTTCAAGGGCATACTGCTTTACTGCCGACTGCTGAATACGCATGCCTCTCCCCGACTTTTTATCGGGCATTGTTACTACACCAACAATATCAAACCCTTCTTCAACAAGGGCTTTTAGTGAAGCAACTGCAAAATCTGGTGTCCCTAGGAAAACAACTTTCATTTAGTAAAGATAATACAATTGGACAGGATCTTAAAAGAGTGAGATCATTGAGAAAAGTACTAATCCACTTCATTAATAAACTCCACATTAACCTCTCTCTTTAGTACATTTGCGAACATATTCCAATCAGTTTTATTAGAAAAAAAAGTAGAATCAAAAACAGCAGGTCCGTTTGAGGCCTGAATACGAACAGAGCAATACTTACCTCCTTCATCATCCTTCCATACATGAACTTTCATAAGACTAATTCTTTCATAAGGCACATCAAATCCATTATGTATTTTTAGCCTTTGTTTTTTTTTGTCAAACACAAGAAAAGGCTTGACCTGTGCTTCATCTCTAAAAAAAATGCTCAATGAATAACACAGGGCTATAATCAAGCATATAACCCCATATAGAATGAAGGCCCACTCAAAAATAATATTGACGAGAAAAAATGCTCCCAGAGAAACTAAAGCAATAAGAATTGAAAAAAACTTAGTGAATATAGTATTAGGCGGAAGAATTTTTTGAAAAAGGATTGTATTTCCTCTTTCTTCTAAACTATATACATCGCTATTAATCAGCATTTAGGTATATACGCATTAAAGAAATTATAATTATTACCTAAAACTCATTTTAGACTTAGAAAATTTCTTTTTTCTAAAATTAAACAAGTTATTTTCCTTTATTAAACGGGCAACAATTGGAGGCACCATTTTTTCCCACTCTTTATTCCCGTCAGTTATTTTCTCCAATACTTTATGGGAGAAAATGTCTAATGTTTTAGCATCATACTTTTCATAATCAACAATTTTCCCACTCGTTTTTAAAAACTGATAAAGCTCTTCATATTTTTCGGGAATAATCATATTTTCTGAAGTGATTACTTCATCTCCAAAACGATAAGGGTATAAATAAAGCCTAACATCCTTATGAAAAAGGTATCCAAAAGCTTCCATTAAGCTACCATTCAAATTTTCATAGAACTTTTCATTGAACACATTTATCAATGAATTCGCCCCAAGAACGATTGCAAGCTGAGCACCTGTATTATATCTAGTAAGGTAACGAACCAACTTGTAGTACTCCTGAAAGTTAGAGACCAAAACTGTCTGACCTAGAGCGGTTAATATATCTACTCGATCTAAAAAATCTTGTTCATCAATACCCTCTTCCCCACTCAAATCTTTTAACGTTAACTCGGTAATAACAGTAATTTGTTTTTTATCCTTAATTCGATCATCTTTCTCAAACTGCTTCATCCCGTTTTTAAGCATATCTAAATGGACTTTTGTTACTGGACGAAATCTTCCACGAAGCGCTAAAATCTCCTTTTTATACAAAACCTCAGTTGGGTGTATTGTTGACCCATCAGGTTGAAACATTACAGCATCGGCCATTTTGTTTTTAACTAACCATAAACTGAGCAATCTATTATCCACATTTTTAAAAAGAGGGCCCTTGAATTCCACCATGTCAATTTGCATTCTCCCTGGTATTAATCCATCATTCATATGTTTAAGGATACTTTCAGGAGAATGATGTAAATGATAACATCCATAAAGCAAATTCACACCCATTTGACCTAAAATTTCCTGTTGCTGAAGATTTTCTCTATCCAAAAGTCGAATATGAATAATCACATCATTAAACTGTTCTCCTGGATTAATTTGGAATCGAACACCCATCCAACCATGAGATTTATTGGATCGATCATAATTAATTGCCTCTACAGTATCCGCTAATGCAAAAAATCTTTTTTCAGGTTTTTTTTCCGAAAGCTCATTAATTAAGCGATTGTACTCGTAGGTTAACATTTGCTCTAAACGCGCTTTGCAAACATATCGTCCCGGCTTTTCACCATAAATAGCATCACTCATGGCCATGTCATAGGCACTCAATGATTTTGCAATCGTTCCTGAAGCGCCACCCACAACAAAGAAATTTCTTGCAATTTCTTGACCTGCACCAATTTCAGCAAACGTACCATAAATTGTTCTGTCTAAATTTATTGATAATGCTTTTTGCGAGGCGTCCAGTACTTGTCCTTCCATGATAAATGCTTTAAGGCTATATAAAACCTGATTGTATCTAAATTTAGATCTTAAGTTAATTATTTTTTACTTGAATGATTAATTATTTAACCTTATTTCAAGTAACTTTAAAGCTTAAGTATTTTAAAAACCAATTGGCGATTAAAATCTTAATGTGCGTTATTTACTTTTAGTGTAATTAAGGTTTTAGAGTTACAATAAAAGTAAATTCGTTTTGTCCTGTATTTATTACAAAGTAGATTAAAATTCAATGAGCAAATACCCGGAAAACTTAACTGAAATCACTACGTTCATTTTGGACATAGATGGTGTTTTAACCGATGGAACTGTAATTTTAGAACCCACAGGTGATCAAACTCGAACGATGAACATCAAGGACGGCTATGCACTCCAACTGGCTGTTAAACGAGGGTATAAAGTTGCCATAATATCTGGAGGGAAAAATGAGATCGTACGAAAAAGATTTACAGGTCTTGGTATTCATGATGTTTACATGGGGGCAAGTGATAAATGGGACGTATTTGACGAACTGAAGCTTACCTATAACTTAAGCAACGATGAAATTGCCTACATGGGAGATGATATTCCAGACTATGAAATAATGAGTAAAATAGGACTTCCTGCTTGTCCAAATGACGCGGCAACAGAGATTAAATCAATTTCCCAATACATTTCTCCCATTAATGGTGGTAAGGGATGCGTGCGAGATTTAATAGAAAAAGTTTTACGTGCTCAGGATAAATGGTTTAATCCGAATGTAAATGATGAGGCAAAAGTATGGTAAGTAGTCTTCTTAATCTATTTCGCTGGAAAAATCTTCTTATTGCTGGAGCAACAATATTTTGTAGTAAATACGCCATTTTTGAACCGGCTATCACACATCTTTTCCCCGAAAGCCATGCTACGATGAACTTATGGGAAACACTTCTTTTATCTCTCTCCGTAATGATTATAGCAGCAGCGGGGTATGTAATTAATGATGTTCATGATTTAAAAGCAGATGAAATTAATAAACCCAAGAAAGTAATTGTAGGTAAAACCATCTCGTTAAATGCGGCTAATAACCTTTATATCTTTCTTAATGGTTCTGGTGTTTTACTTGCCGCTTATACCGGAAGTTTAGCAGGAAATTACCGACTCGCTATTCTCCATGTAATGATTGCTGCCCTTTTATGGATTTATTCAAGTTATGTTAAAAACACTTTTCTAATTGGTAATGTAATCGTTGCTCTTGCTTCTGCAGTTGTTCCGATGACTTATTTCTTTTTTGAAAGTTTAGGATATATTGAATCCTATGGGAATGTTTTAGTAATGACTTACAAAAGTATTTGGGGCGGACCATTAAAAGTACTTTTCTATTTTTCGTTGGGACTTGGTGTTTTTGGGTTCATTATTTCCTTAATTAGAGAAATTATTAAAGACATGCAGGATTATAAAGGCGATTTTTCAGTTGGAGCGAATACCATCCCTATTCTTCTTGGTGAAAAGTGGACTAAAATCCTTATTCAAGTCCTATGTATTGTACTTATAGGGAGCATACTATTTGCACTTTATTTTTGGATTCCATTATTGAATATTGGAAGAACTTCATACTCGCTTTACTCTATCATTTTTATTTTCCTTTTAATTGGAATTATTCGGTCAATTTCAAGAGCAGAATCTCATAGCGATTATCAAACACATAGCAATAAATGTAAATTAATAATGTTAGCTGGGGTTTTAAGTCCCTTGATTTATCTATTAAGTATCTAGCGATGATTCAACACAAAAAAGTTATCCTTGGGAGTGCATCACCAAGACGCAAAGAGTTACTTACTAAACTTGGTGTAAAGTTTGACCAACAAGTATTTGAGATTGATGAAACATACCCTTTAGATTTGTCTCCTTATGACGTTCCAGAGTATTTGGCAAAATTAAAAAGCCACTCATTTTCAAATTTTATAGATGAAAACGCTGTGGTTATAACCTCTGATACAGTAGTGGTTGAAAGCAATAAAATCCTTGGCAAACCTACTGATGAATCGGATGCACTTCAGATGATCTTAAAATTAAGCAACAAAGCACATGATGTTGTTACTGGCGTTTGTTTACTGTTTCATAATAAACGAATTTCCTTTAGTAATACATCAAAGGTATATTTCGAACCCATATCCGAACAAGAAGCTAAGTTTTATATTGATACATTTTCACCTTTAGATAAAGCGGGAGCATATGGAATTCAAGAGTGGATTGGACAATCAAGAATTCGAAAAATTGATGGGTGTTATTACAACATAATGGGCCTCCCTCTTAATGCGTTATACAACCAATTCATCAAAGAAAAAATAATCTCCTTTTAATGGATAATTCTAAATCATTAAAATTCATAAACGAATTAGCCGATTATTTTAATGCTCTTCCTGGTGTAGGAAAAAAAACAGCTCAACGGTATGCGCTACAACTCATTAAGCAAGATGAGGATTTTTTGGAAGGTTTTGGAAAAACACTTTCTGAACTGAAAAATAAAATTTCAGAATGCGAAATATGTCATAATTTAACTGATGAACCGATATGCAGTATATGTTCCTCTTCTTCACGAAGTAATGAATTTATTTGTGTAGTTGAGGATATTCGTGATGTTTTAGCCATTGAAAACACGCATCAATTTAATGGAAAATATCATGTTTTAGGTGGTGTGATTTCACCAATGGATGGAATTGGACCCAGCGATTTAAATATAGAGTCTTTAGTGAATCGAATTAAAGAAACCCCAGAAATTAAAGAAGTGCTTTTGGCCTTAAGAATAACAATGGAAGGTGATACAACGAACTTTTTTCTTTACAAAAAACTGAAAGATTTACCTGTAAAGATTACCACAATTGCACGAGGAATATCATTTGGAGAGCAAATTGAGTATACCGATGAAATCACGCTCGCCAAAAGTATATTAAACAGAGTCCCTTATGAAATATAATACGAAACCTAAAGACCATAATATCCATACAAATACAAAACCACAACCAATGGATTTAGAATTCAATAAAAACGAAGACAAAATGAAAATGTTGGTTTCTGACCTAAACAGAAAACTTCATGAAATCCAGCAAGGTGGTGGTGCAAAAAAGATTGAAAAACATCATTCAAAAGGTAAGTTAACAGCACGAGAGCGTATTGAGCAATTACTTGATCCTAACAAACCTAAACAAGAAATTGGTGCATTTGCAGGATATAATATGTATCAAGAACATAAAGGTTGTCCAAGTGGCGGTGTAGTAGTAATGATTGGATACATAACAAACAGGCAGGTAATTGTTGTTGCAAATGACGCCACCGTTAAAGCGGGCGCATGGTTTCCAATTACGGGTAAAAAGAACCTAAGAGCACAGGAGATTGCGATAGAAAATAAAATCCCAATCATTTATTTGGTAGACTCTGCAGGAGTTTATCTTCCGCTGCAGGATGAAATTTTCCCTGATAAAGAGCATTTTGGAAGAATCTTTAGGAACAATGCTATTATGAGTTCAATGGGAATCCCCCAAATTGCGGCTGTTATGGGAAGCTGTGTTGCAGGAGGTGCTTACCTTCCTATAATGAGTGACGAGGCGCTTATTGTTAAAAAAACAGGTACGATTTTTCTCGCAGGGTCCTATTTGGTTAAAGCTGCTATTGGTGAAGAAATAGATAATGAGACATTAGGTGGATCTGTTACACATTGCGAAATATCTGGTGTAACTGATTATGAATGTGAAACGGATGATGAATGCCTTTCCACAATTCGGGAGCTTGTAGAAAAATTCGGAGAACCACAAACGGCAGGTTTTTCCAGAGTTGCTCCTGTTGAGCCTAAATATGAATCCAAAGAAATATATGGATTACTTCCTTTTGATCGGGCAAAACCATATGATTCAAAAGATATTCTCAAACGTTTAATTGATGACTCAAAATTCACTGAGTATAAAGCTGGATTTGGTAAATCTATCATTTGTGGATATGCCAGAATTGATGGCTGGAGTGTTGGGATTGTTATGAACCAACGCAAAGTAGTCAAAACCAAGAAGGGCGAGATGCATTTTGGAGGTGTGATTTATAATGATTCTGCCGACAAGGCTGCTCGATTCATTATGAGTTGCAATCAAAAAAAGATTCCATTGGTATTCTTCCATGATGTTACAGGTTTTATGGTTGGTTCAAGATCAGAGCATGCAGGTATTATTAAAGATGGAGCAAAAATGGTAAATGCCATGAGTAATAGTGTTGTCCCTAAATTCAGTGTGGTGATTGGCAATTCCTACGGGGCTGGAAATTATGCCATGTGCGGAAAAGCATTTGACCCACGCTTAATAGTGGCATGGCCAACTGCAAAAATTGCAGTTATGGGAGGTTCGCAAGCAGCAAAAGTTTTACTTCAAATTCAAGTAGGAGCTAAAAAAGCGAAAGGAGAAAAGGTTTCTAAAGAAGAACAACAAGAAATGTTAGCAAAAATCACTGCTAAGTATGACGAGCAAACAACACCTGAATATGCAGCTGCACGTTTATGGGTGGATGCTATAATTGACCCTATTGAGACAAGAAAAGTTATTTCAATGGGAATTGAAGCTGCTAACCATGCTCCCATTGAAAAAGGATTTAATCCAGGTGTTATTCAAACGTGATTCATATACTATCTTCAATGTTCAAATAATTTATTTACTAACCATATCATGGTTTGATTTTGATTAATCTGATTTAATATCAATGATTTCATAAAAATATTTTTAATAATCATCTTATTTGAACAACACGAAAGAATATAGAATAAGTAAATTTTGGAGAATTATTACCATAATTTTCGCTCCATTCGTTGCAATTTGTATCCTTTTCCTGTTCGCATGGCCATTTTTTATTGAGGATTCCAAATTTTACATCATTTTAATGATTGGTCCAGTCTCTTTATTCATGATTGGTTACAGTTTAATAAATATAATGGATGTTTTTAAAGGGAAAATTATACTAACCGAAGATAAAATTATCCAACGATCTACCTTAATTAATCGTTCACTGGATTTTGATGATATAAAAGGTTTCTTCGTTTCTGAATTACAAACAATTATCATTCCCAAAGACGAAAGTAAAAAACGAGTAATTATAAAGTCCTCTATTGAAAAAAGAAAGGAATTAGGTGAATTTCTAATATCAAACTTTGCAAATCTTAATGATCTAGCTATTGAACTTGAAGAGGGGGATATTGTTTCAAATCATAAATTTGGAAAAACAGAAGCTGAGCGTGAGTTACGCTTAAATTCTGCTAAAAAAACTGCTAAAATTTTAAATTGGGGATCTGGATTAATTGCAGCCTGGTATATTTTCAATCCTCTCCTCTACAATTTAGTGACTTGGATATGCATTTTGATACCAATATTAATTATAGCATGTATTGTATATTTTAGAGGACTTTTAAAAATACATGACAGAGATGACCAAAGTGCATTCCCTTCTGTTTTTAACGGTTTAGCATACTGCTGTGCTGCAATCTGTTTACGATCATATTTTGATTATGATTTACTCTACTCAAATGAGATTTATTTAATCGCATTCATATATAGTGGAATTTTAACATCAATTATATTAATGATTACTCGTAACCTTGAGCTCAAAGCAAAGAAAGATTTAATTGTTGTTCTATATATAGGCTTGTTCTTTTTCGTTCACGGGATAGGAACCATAAAAACAATTAATTGCACTTTGGATAATTCTCCTCCTAAAGTTTATGAAGCAAAAGTGCTTAGTAAAAGAAAAGACCAAGGCACAAAACTTACTACATACAAGTTTAAGTTATCACCCTGGGGCCCTTTTCAAGACAATAATAATATCAATGTGAATAAAATTTTATTCGAAATTACCTCGCCGAATCAAAACATTCATGTATGTGTTTATGAGGGTTTTTTTAAAATCCCTTGGTACATTGCGATTGAATAATGTTCCTTTTGTGCATCATACTTATTACTACTTAAAGAAGTAAACAAGCAAATAAACCCGACTACTTTCTAGCAATAACTTTCTTAACTGCGTTCACTACATCAACTGTTCCTAACCCATACTTATCCATAAGTTGATCTGGAGTACCGGATTCACCAAAACTATCTTTAACCGCAACAAATTCTTGAGGAGTTGGATTATTGGTAGCCAAAACTTGAGCAACACTCTCTCCCAACCCGCCATGAATATTATGTTCCTCACAGGTAACTATTGCACCTGTTTTCGCTACAGATTTAAGTATCGCCTCAGAATCTAATGGTTTGATAGTATGGATATTAATTAAATCTACCGAGATACCTTCTTTTGCTAATTCGTGACCAGCTTCAATCGCTTTCCAAACCAAATGACCTGTTGCAACAATAGTCACATCTGTCCCCTCATTTAAATGAATTGCTTTTCCAATTTCGAATTCCTGATTCTCTGGAGTGAAAATTGGCACAGACGGACGTCCAAATCGCAAATATACAGGGCCTTTATGTTTTGCAACCGCAATAGTTGCTGCTTTGGTTTGATTGTAATCACAGGGGTTTATCACTACCATACCCGGTAACATTTTCATTAACCCAATGTCTTCCAAAATCTGATGCGTAGCGCCATCCTCACCAAGGGTTAATCCAGCATGAGAGGCCGCTATTTTAACATTTTTACCTGAATAGGCAACAGTTTGTCTAATTTGATCATAAACTCTTCCTGTAGCGAAATTGGCAAAAGTCCCAGCAAAAGGCACCTTACCACCTATCGTAAGACCTGCTGACATCCCTATCATATTCGCCTCAGCAATACCCGTTTGAAAAAAGCGATCAGGAAATTCATTGATGAAATCTTGCATTTTCAACGAACCAACTAAATCGGCACATAATGCCACGACATTTTCATCGTTTTTTCCTGCTTCTAAAAGTCCAGCTCCAAATCCAGAACGTGTGTCTTTTTTTCCAGTAATTTCAAACGTTTTCATGAGTTTTAAATGCTTAAATTATGTAACAAAAATACCTTTTATAATTGGACAATAGTTGATTTTCCCGAGATAATTGTGAAATCTTTTTCAACAGTATAAAAAGCTCTCTGGCGGTTTTCACCTCGGAATACATATAGGTATTTACCAGGTTGTAATTCTACTGTTTTGGTTACTGCGTCTGGAAGAAAGGAATACAACAAGTTCATTTTACCCTCTACCTTTTGATAAATACTTCCAAATCCTTTTCCAGGATTTTTAAAACTAACTATACCAGGAGCGGGAATTTGAAGAAGAACGTTTTTACTTTGCTCCACATCCACTGTCATTTTTATCCTTGGTAAGGTTAGTATTTCCACATCATACGTTCCAACAATATAGTTCACTTTGTCCTTAAAACTCTGGACGTTTACTACTTCACACTCCCCTTCCTCACGTACCATAAACTTTAATTCGCGCATCCTTCCCTCGGAAAGTTTCAACTCGATACTCCCTTGAGGAGTCTCAATCGGTATTATATTATGTTGTCCTGCTATGAGTTCTACATTCTCCTTCCAAACCTCTGGAAGAGTATGAACTTGAATATTATACTTAATGGATGGGTCGATAGATAAGGTATCAGGAATACCCTTGTAATTCATCGTATGATAAAAATTATATTTCACTTTTCCTGTATGCGCTTCATAGAGGGTCATATTCACATTTGTTTCTTTTGATTCACCATCTACATTTAGTAAATCTACTTGGACAGATGTAGAATTCAACGCTTCCTCAAGTACAAGTCCAAGAACAGTTTTAAAAGAGTTTTCATCTTTAGCATCATAAAAATTACCAATACAATAAAAATGCTTCTTATATTCCTCTAAAACTCCTAAACCAATAACAAAAGGCTTTAGAAAAATTTTGTTTTTTCGCATTGCACGAGCTATAGCACATGGGTCTCCATCACACGCTTCAATTCCATCAGTTATCAAAACAACCACATTTCTGCAATTCGAACACGGTGTAAAATCATTAATTGTGGCCTCTAAAGAGCGAGCTATAGGTGTGGTTCCTTTTGGATAAGTTGTTTTTAATACCGTTTTAATTTGAGGTACGTTTTCTGGACCAAAAGGAACTTCTAGATGAGTATCTTCACAATCCTGATTTCCAGGTGTTATGGGGCTTCTATTTCCATAAACTCTTAAAGCAAGCTCTACGTTTGGCATGTTTTTCAAACTATCAACAGCTTCACTTAACAGGCGTTGAGCAATATCAATTTTTGGTTTTCCTCCAAAGTGTCCAAACATGGATTTAGAGGCATCGAAAATGAACAAAATTCTTGTTGTTTCCGTTTCTTTTTGAGCAAAATTGCTCAATGAAAACATAAAAAGTAATAAAAAGAGAAGAAACTTAAACATGCGCTTTTTAATAGTCGCCCAATGTTTCTGGATTCTGTGCTAACGCAACAGTTGTTTGTTCGTCGCTTGGAGCTTTACCGTGCCAACCATTTGTTCCCATCATAAAATCAACACCATTCCCCATAATTGTGGTCATTATAATCATGATTGGCTTCTGATTTCCTAAAGCTGATTTAGCTTGAGCTAATACGGCAAGAACTTCTTCAAAATCGTTACCGTTCATTTCTAACACATCCCAACCAAAGGATTCATATTTACTTTTTAGGTTTCCAAGCGAAAGAACATCATCAACTGCTCCATCAATTTGAGCGTTGTTATAATCTACAATAGCGATCAAGTTGTCAATTTTATTGTGAGGCGCGTACATCAAAGCCTCCCAAACTTGACCTTCTTGTTGTTCGCCATCTCCCATTAAACAATATACCGTTTTGTGATCATCGTTTAATTTTTTGGCTTGTGCAGCACCAATAGCAACAGACAACCCTTGACCTAACGAGCCAGATGCAATTCTTATGCCAGGTAATCCTTCATGTGTAGTTGGGTGACCTTGTAATCGAGAATTCAATTTCCTAAATGTAGCTAACTCATTCGGAGGAAAATGTCCTGAATGTGCCAAAACACTATACCAAACAGGTGAAATATGACCTTGAGATAAAAAGAACATATCTTCATTTTTTCCATCCATCTTAAAATTAGCAGGATCGTAATCCATTACTTCATTATAAAGAGCGACAAATAATTCAGCACAGCCCAAGGATCCTCCTGGATGACCAGAATTTACTGCATTAACCATTCTAATAATGTCTCTTCTAACTTGAGATGTAATTGCCTGTAATTTTTGGATATCGGCCATTGTTCTTTTTGTAAAAATAATTGCTTCAAAAATAACGCTTTTTCCTTCCCTAAAATCGTTTTACACCTAAACTTTATCATTTTTTTATAACTTTTAGTTGTTTTATTCTTTCAATGTTGTTCTATTTTGTTGCTTTATCATGGAAGAATTAGTGGCATAAATAGTCTTCATTGTTTTTGACTCAAAACAAATGCCTAATTTTGCAACTGAATGAATCAGTACAAAAAAGTTGCTTTTTACACACTCGGGTGTAAACTTAATTTTTCAGAAACCTCTGGAATTGCACAAAATTTCGAAAAGGGTGGTTTTGCGCGTGTGGACTTTGAAGAAAATCCAGATGTTTTTGTGATTAACACTTGCTCAGTAACCGACAACGCAGATAAAAAATGTAGAAATATTGTTCGTAGGGCAAAAAAAATAAACCCAAATGCCTATGTTGCTGTTATTGGATGTTATGCTCAATTAAAGCCTAAAGAAATATCTACCATTGAGGGTGTTAATCTTGTTCTTGGCGCAAACGAGAAGTTCAACATTTTAGAACATGTGGAACAACTTGAACAAGATCAATCTTTAGAGGCTGTTGTTATGGATGGTGATATTAATGAGGTTAACGAATTTTTCCCTTCTTACTCAATTGGGGATCGTACTCGTACGTTTTTGAAAGTACAAGATGGTTGTGATTATTCATGTTCATTTTGCACTATTCCATTGGCTAGAGGAAAAAGTAGAAGCAATACCATTTCAGAAACAATTGATGTTGCTAAACGTGTTGCTCAAACTTCTGCAAAAGAGATTGTTTTAACAGGGGTTAACCTTGGTGATTTTGGAAAAAATAATAATGAATCATTCCATGGTTTAGTGAAGCAACTTGATTTGCTTGATGGAATTGAACGATTTCGAATTTCTTCGATTGAACCTAATCTTTTAACGGATGAAATTATTGAAACCGTTGCTCACGGAAAAAAGTTTGTTCCACATTTTCACATTCCTCTTCAGTCAGGGTCACCTGAATTGCTAAAAGCTATGAGAAGAAGGTATAAACGTGATGTGTACACTTCAAGAGTTCAAAAAATTAAGGGGTTGATGCCACATTGCGCTATTGGAGTTGATGTTATTGTTGGATTCCCGGGTGAAACGGAAGAGCGTTTTTTGGAAACTTACAACTACCTGAATGAATTAGACGTGTCTTATTTTCATGTTTTTACCTATTCAGAAAGAGATAATACTGTTGCCCCTCATCTTGAAAATGCAGTAGATAAAAAGACCAGAGATGATCGTAGTAAAAAATTAAGAATACTGTCAGCAAAGAAAAAGCGTGCCTTTTACGAAGAAAATTTAGGTAAAACTTTCCCTGTTTTGTTTGAAGCTGAAAATAACAATGATGTTATGTATGGGTTCACGGAAAATTATATTAAAGTGAAAACAACATTTAACGATTCTTTAATTAATGAAATTAAAACCGTGACGCTTAAAGAAATTGATAGAGACGGATTATTTTTAATAACTTTTGATTAGCTCCTCGATTTAAAGGAGGTATTTAATCAATTTACCCCCTTTTGTATTTAATGTTTAGAGGAAAATAAAAAATCCTTGGGACTTACTAATTTTTCTTTTACAGCAAAAATAACAATTCCTGTTGCGTTACTCACCCCAAGTTTACTCATGATATTTTTACGATGAGTATTTACTGTATGCGTACTTAAGAACAATTTATTCGCAATTTCTTTATTAATAAATCCTTCTGCAATCAACTTGATTATTTCAACTTCCCGTTCTGAAATATTTAACTCTGCACAAGTATTTTTAAACGCCTGCTGGGGGTTAAATTTTAGACGTTCCTCAATAATTTTATCGTGAAAAAGTTCAGTATTAATAATACAATCATAGAGTTGACTTAGCTCATGCTCTTGTAATTGAGAGGAAATAAAATGACGAACACCTACTTTGGTTAAAAGTTCATAACGTTCTTTTGTTAATTTGTCACTTAACAAGATCATTTTTGCCGGTTTGGTAAAACTTAAAAAAGCGACTGTTTTCTCTACCTTAAATACTGACTCAAACTCATCAACAATTACAATTTTAGGTAATTTAGATATTAATAAACGCTCTAAGGCATCTTGTGTAGAATTTACAATTGAAACAGAATATCCTAAAACTTCGAAATACGAACTTATTCCTGAGGCAATTAAAAACCTCTTGGATGCGATAATTATGTTGGATTTTTCAATCACGAGCGCAAAAATACTTTAGAAATCCTAATTAAAAATACCACATTTATGGGATTAATATATTTTTGAAAAATTAACAACTAATTTTTCCTCGGCTAAAATCACTTTAGGAAATAAAATTTTTGCCTCTTCTAAAAGTGGACGAACATCATGATATCGCGCAGAATAATGCGAGAGTATTAATAAATCTGGATTGACTTCTAATGCTAATTCGGCAGCTTCTTGTGCTGTAGTATGAAAGGTTCGTTTGGCACGCTCCAATTCATTGTGTAAAAAAGTAGATTCATGATAAAGAACAGTAACTCCTTCTAATTTTTTGTGAAAGTCTTTTTTAATTCTATTATCACTACAAAATGCATAAGTATGTGATTTCTTTGAGTTTTTAGTTAATTGGAAATTCGGAATTTGTTCTCCCTTTTCGTTTATGAAATCCTCCCCTCTTCTTAAATTTTCCATAAAAAAATGAGGAACTCCTGCATTTTTAACCGCCTCACCATTTATTCTTCTGGGTTTTTCTTTTTCTTGTAAAAGAAAACCAAAACATTTTATCCTGTGATTCAATTGAATAGAACGAACAGTAATCCTCTCAGTATCTAATAAGCATCTCTCCTCTTCTACTGCATGAAATTTAAGCTCAAAACTGATTTGAGAATTGCTCAATCTAAATTGCAAACTAAGAATTTCCCATAATCCTGGAGGGCCATAGATATTCAATTCACGTGTTCTCCCTAAAAGCTGCATACTGGATATTAACCCTGGTAATCCCAAATAATGATCCCCGTGCAGATGAGAAATAAAGATGTGGGTGATTTTATCAAACGACAAGCTATTTTCACGCAGTCTTGACTGCGTCCCCTCTCCACAATCAATTAAAAAATACTTCCCATTATGCTCAATCACTTGCGCTGTTGGATGCCTTCCTGATGCTGGTAAAGCAGATCCGCAACCGAGTATGACTAATTTTTCCAAAATATTAAAAAAAAAGCGGTTGAATATTCAACCGCTTTAGAGTCTTTTTATTTGCACTTTTATTCTTCAGACGATAAATCTTTCTCTACTTCTGACATGAAAACGTAATCAACAGCCTCCTTGTGAGTAGGTGTAATATTCAATATTGTATCGAGTTGGGAAATTTTAATTAATTTGTTGACAGACTCTTGAAGTCCTGTTAAAACAAATGTCCCGTTTACATTTTTACACAATCTATTGGCTACCAAGATAGCAGACAATCCAGAAGAATCACAATATCGTGTTTCCTCTAAATTAATAATTAAATTAATAGCACCATGCGCATTTAACATAACTAGTTCAGATTTTAATGCAGGCGCGACAGTAGTATCTAATTTTTCTACATGAACCTTTATGGAAGTGTATTTTTCTTGCTTATCAATTGTAAAATTCATTGTGGCTCTTTTTTCTTTAATTACAAATATAAGAGAAAATTTAATTGTCGAAAACAATCAACCCTTATAATCATTTATCGATTAATCTTACTAGCCAAGAGATATAAAACAGCCATTCGAACAGCCACTCCGTTTTCAACTTGATTCAATATAATCGATTGATGAGAATCAGCAACTTCAGATGTTATCTCAACCCCTCTATTAATTGGACCAGGATGCATTACAACAATCTCTTTTTCAAGTTTATTTAAATGATCTAATGTTAATCCATATTGCATAGTGTACTCTCGAATAGAAGGAAAAAATTTTGAGTCTTGACGTTCTAATTGAATTCGTAACATATTGGCGACATCACACCAATCAAGAGCCTTTTGTAAATTATGCTCAACATGAACTCCTAATGAATGAATAAATTTTGGAATAAGAGTAGCGGGCCCACAAACCATAACTTCCGCTCCTTGTTTTTGTAAAGCATAAATATTACTCAATGCAACTCTAGAATGTAATATATCTCCAACAATAACCACTTTTTTTCCCGAGACCTCTCCAAGTCGTTCACGAATAGAGTACGCGTCTAAAAGAGCTTGAGTAGGGTGTTCATGCGCGCCATCACCAGCATTTATAATTTTAGCATCAATATTTCTGCTCAAAAATTGATGCGCACCTGGATTAGGGTGCCGCATTACCACCATATCAACTTTCATTGATAAGATATTATTTACTGTATCTACAAGTGTCTCCCCTTTTTTAACAGAAGAAGATCCGCTTGCGAAATTGATCACATCAGCAGACAATCTTTTTTCAGCTAATTCAAATGAGAGTTTAGTTCTAGTAGAGTTTTCGAAAAATAAATTAGCAATTGTGATGTCACGCAGAGATGGAACTTTTTTAATTGGTCGATTAATCACGTCCTTAAATTCGTCCGCAGTGGCAAAAATTAGGTCAATATCAGCTTTGGTCAAATCTTTAATTCCTAATAAATGATCTACACTCAAAGTCTCCATATTCATTAATTTTCTGATGTATGCAATAATACTTTGTCTTCTCCCTCAGATTCTTTCCATTCAACACTTACCTGTTCAGAGGTAATTGAATCAATCACTTTACCTACATAAGAAGGTTGAATAGGTAAATGCCTTTTGTATCTCCTGTCAACAAAAACAAGTAATTCAACCAATGAGGGTCTTCCAAATGCTAACATAGCATCCAATCCGGCACGTATAGTTCGACCAGTGAAAAGCACATCGTCAATTAAAATCACTTTTTTCCCTTCAATGAGAAAATCAATTTTTGTTTCATTCGCCACTAAAGGTTTATTCGACCTTCGAAAATCATCTCTGAAAAATGTAATATCTAAATACCCAACATTAAGGGATAAAGAAGGATTTATATCGCTTAAAATCTTTTTTAACCGGTTGGCCAAATGTACTCCTTTGGACTGCAGTCCTATCAATACAGTATCCTCAAAATAATCGTGATTTTCAATCAATTGAAAGGCGAGTCGTTTCAAAATAAGATTAAACTCAGTAGTATTGATAATTTCTCTTGGTTGCATGTATTGTTCAAAGATATATATTTCGATTTTATTCCGTGTTGGCTTTATTCATTTGTTGAAAACTTAAAACAAGGTAAAAAAACTTATTTATCGTAGACCGGACTTAAAATTAAAAACCGTCTTAAAACTATCTTTTGCAGAGACCAACAAGCACAATAACCAAACTATTGCAATTGATCCAGCCTGTTTTTCCATCATACTTTCAACACTTAAGTTTACAATAATTATTACACCTAGTAATATATATACTGTAGTAAACTCTCCCACAAATCTAAATGTTCCTAAACTGATAATAAGAAGTAATAAAATCAAACCAATTAATCCAATAGATAGAGTTGTTTCTAAGAATTGATTATGTGAATTATAATTTTTATAGAGTACAAATTCCTCACCATTTTTAGCAAGTTGATCCTGCAATTTTTGTTTACCATCACCTAAACCATATCCCATGTAATTTGAATTTTCAATAGCGATTAAACTATTCTCCCATAGAACAAGTCGAGTTGCAGAAGAAGACATCTTTGCAGATTTATTTCGAATACTGTTTTTATTTTTTAACGATCGTCCCATTTCACTAAATTTAATCGCTGCTCGTTCACCAAAAAGAAACACACCACTTCCCACAAGAAGAACAACACAAAAAGAACCTATTAAAATCATGCGTCTCGATTTAAAACAATAAAATGCATAAAAAAGCATAGTAATGACAGAAATTGTTAAACTCAATAATCCTGATTTTGATGAGAGCATAACAATGTAAACTGCAAACGCAATAAGAAAAATCAAACGGATAAAAATATAGAAGGCTCGCTGTTTCATTTTTATTAGTTGAATGATACGAGCGCAATTTAATATGAATCCAATACTGATAAAAAATGCAGCGTATGAAGGATGAAGATTGAAGCTCAATTTAGTGTAATAAAACTCTGCAGGGTTATATTTCCAACCCGATTGAAAGTAGGCATCAATGTAACTAATAAACACTTGTAAAACACAGCCTACTAAAAAGAAATCAATAACTCTGATTAGTTTGTCCTTGTCCCATTTGGTTAATGAGAAGATCAACGGAAAATAGATATAACATGACTTAAGAATAATCTTTCCGCCTGCATTTTCAATATCTTCAGAAAACAGTAACGAAATACAATAAACAAAAAAGAGAATAACCATGAAAAACATGGCGTTTCGTTCTTTAATAATTTTTAAAAGACCATCTCTTAAAAGATTATAAGGTAAAAAATAGTAATCTTTTTTTGGCTTACCTAGTCTTTGATATGCACGAAAAAAATAGACTATACCAATACAGGCCGTTATTATTATTAAAATTGGAAACCCTTTGACCACAAGCGGCATTAGCAATGCCAAAAAAGCTAATGCATAATCGTAAAATTTTTTCCTTTTGTATACTAAATGATTTTCTATCGACTTCAAGTACGATCGTTTTGAACAAATGTAATTAATTGTCCAGAATTAGCGCTATTACTTGGTGGTGTAAACCCCTTGCGATATCTCGTAGGTTTTTGGTGTAACCCTCAAGATCTCCTGAGCCTTTTGAAGTTTTAAATTATAGGCTTTCATTGCGTCTTCATATATAGGTTGAGTCAATGTAGGATACGCATTAAACCTAAATTCATTTTCATGTGCAACTAAAGTAATATTGTACACCCCTTCTATATTTGCTGAAGTAATTGTCGCGTCTGTTAACTGTGTGTTATTATCCAAAAAGTCATTTATTCTTTTTGCATCTTTATTATCAACAGGCGTCCATCGAACATCAGTATACTTGCTTGCCGGACCATTAAAATTAGTAAATGTAAATTCATAGGACGGATTGGATGACTTATACAATAAAGGCTTTTCAATATATGGCATTGAAACAGGATTAGAGTTTACTTTTTTCCATTTGCCATCGTCATTCAAGCGATATAATTCCTGTGAACTTAATAATTTAAGCGATTCTTCACCTGATGTTTTAAACACCAATGAATTTTTTACAAAATCAGCATCTGACTTTTTAATCCCTTTTAATAAAAGTTCTATCTCATCCTGATTTTCAAAAGTGAAATAATCTACTCTGTCTGCCGATATTTCATTAACAGCAATTACTTGCTCCACAGATTTCTTTGGAGTACGGATTATTGTTTTCCATTCCACTGATTTTTTTACCAAAACTGGTTTTGATTCTACAGAATCTTTATTTACCGCTACTGCGAATTCAGTAGGCTTATGGATAATTTCCTGATTGAGCTCAAGCTCTTCAACTGAAGTGGTCACTGAATTATTCAATAACAACAATGTTGTTGTGGCAACAGCTGCAACAATTCCAACAGCCCAAAAGATCATCGAATTATTTGATCCAGGCTTAATTTTAGCTAAATCCTCAGTTGTTTGAGCGTGCTTCCTTAGGATGGATTTAAAATCTTTGAATGTAGATATTTCCTCACTGGATATTGGATCTCTATCAATATTAATATTTCTCATGCTCTAATATTAAAATGCTTTTTTATTTTATCTAAGGTTCTGTATACTTTAACCTTAGCATTGTTTTCTGTAATTCCCATAATGTCTGCGATATCTTTAAATGATCGTTTTTCAAAAAATCTCATTTCTATTAAACTCAATCGCTCATCACTCAATGTTGCTAAAACTTTTGCAAGTTTCTCTTTTTCTTCTGCATATATCTCCTCTTCAATCTCCTCAAATAATTCTCCAATAGTACCTGTATCAATGTTTACTGTTCTATTTTTGGATTCCTTCCTGAAATGCATATTCATTTCATTAAAAGCAATCCGATATAACCATGAAGCAAATGGAACACCTTTAAACGTATAATTATCCAAATTTAACATTGCTTTATAAAAAACCTGCGATGTTAAATCAGATGCGATATGTTTATTGTCCAATCGAGCATAGAGATACCTGAATATTTGCTCATGATACCGATTGTACAAAACCTCGAATTTCCTGGAGTCTTTCTTTGCAGCCTCAATCTCCTCTAACTCACGTTGGATATCTCCTTTTGTTTTATGAAACTCTCGATTTATCATCAAATTTATATGACTTCGAACATATAATGCGAAGAAAATAAAAAGATACAGTTTTACCAATTTTTTATTTTTTTAATCCTAACCTCTCTAAACTATTTTTAATCAACGTATTACCCTATTTAATTAAACACTTATTAACATTTGTTGATAAGTCAATAAAACATTCTCTTCTTATATATCGTTAATGAATGTCCCTAATCACTCTAAATAATGGACAAAAAAAAGTTTAGAAACTATGAGAAAAGACCTTGTAAATTCATTATGAGAAATGGAAATGCAATATTTGGAGTGATTTGGGAAAATAATTTAAATAAGGAAAGTTGTTATTTTTTCACTTCTAACAGAGAATTTGAAGAAAAAGTATTAAACAAAAATCAAATAACTGGTTATCCTGTCAATTTAGCGGATATTATTCACGCTGAATTAGTATTTTAATAGCACACACACCACACAATTAATAGCAACTATGGAAGGGATGTCAATTTTTGGCATCCTTTTTTCTTTAACTTCTACAATTTTTTATACTTTTCACATGTATTTATTCATTTGTTATTTATGAAAAGAATCCTCTTCTTATTTATTCTTTTAGGTTTAGTTGGTTTTACAGAGACTGAAAAAGTACGCTTTGAAAGCAATGATGGAAAAACAAAATTAACTGCCACAGATCAATGGAAGGCTGCAGGTAATATGAAAGGTGCTGAAATTTTTATTTCTCGCCGAAACAGGCTTAGTGGCGTTCCTGCCACAATTTCAGTTACAAAAGATCCAGGATTGTTAGAAGGTACTGATCTGAATACATACAGTGCGGGAAAAATTTTCCTTCAAACTGCTGTGCTCAAAACTTCTCCAAATGTAATGGGAGAAACAACAATCAATAGTCGCACATATTTATTCTTTGAATATGAATACAATAACAAAGAACTTATGAAAATGAGAAGTCTTGTTTACCATACTTTAATTGGAACTACGGGGTATCAATTTGTGGTAACTACTGATAGCAAAAGTTTTGATCAAAACAGACCTTTTTACATTGAAATACTTGAATCATTAGAAATCTCTAACTAATTTTTTTATAAATGGCACAATTGCAAACGCAAAGCTGTTTTAGGCATTCCAAGCAATTAAACTCTTGCTTTCTACCTATTTTAAACCATTTATTCTCCGTTGTTTTTTCTAATGTAAACCCAAAGTCTTTCGCACAAAATGGTTGAGGGTAATGTTTTCGAATCCAATGATTAATCCTTATTTCGGTACTAGTTTTTAGATCCGTTAAGCGTTTTTTAAACAATCGCCTTCCCACTCCTTTTTTGCGAAAATTAAAGTGAACTACAATCATATCCAACAGAGTATAGTCCTCTTTTTCTACAGCCGAACAAAATCCAACAACTTTTTGCTTAAATAGGGCTACAAAACTTGTAACACCGGGACCAATAAGACATTTAAGCTCTGCATACCCATAGCCAAAGTTTTGATTTATTAATTCTTGTACATCTTGAATATGTTTAGGCTTACACCTCTTTATCTTGATCATAACACCAAATGAATTTAACATCTTCACCAGGTAGTATTTGAGCCAAAGAACCTATATCCTCAGGATGAACAACTGCAAATCGCGGATATCCACCTGTGCATGGGGAGTCAGCCATTAAAACTATAGGATAACCTGAAGGAGGAACTTGGATGGTGCCCGGAATTACTCCTGCAGAGATAATACTAAGGTTTTTAACCGAATCCAATATTTTACCATCCAATCGATACCCCATTCGATTAGAATTTATTGAAACGTTAAAAAACTCCGAAACGAAATGAGTAATATCATGAGCAGAAAATAAATTAAATTCTGGACCCGGATATACTCTTATTAACTCTTTTTTTACAGGAAAGTTTACTTTCTGAACAGTTTCAGGTGTTTTTTTAACACTTAATACATCTCCCTTTAAAAGACGCCTTCCTTGGTATCCGCCTCTCTGAACAAGTTCATAAGTTGAAAAACTACCCCAATAAGAGTCAGCCTCTAACCTGCCCTGAGTAACTAAATAAGCATAACGCGTTTGTAAATGACCTACCGATAAAACGTCTCCTTTTTTAACCTCCATTTTTTGATTACCCAGTCGAGTAACACCGTTGAGCAATATTGATAAACTATTTCCAACAACCGCGCAATGGCCGTCATTTAAAAATTTAAATTTACCTCCTGAAATTGTCAATTCAATGCCAGGGTATGAAATTGGATTCCCTACCAAAGCATTTCCATATTTAAGCAGCAATGGATCCATGGCTCCACATTTTGGCACACCATAAGCAAGGCCATTTAATCGCCCTAAATCTTGAATTGTAGAGCTAACACCTGGATGGAGGATTTCAATGTTCAAATATTTCTCGTTTTATTCTTCCTGTGTAGTTATCATATTCGTCTATTGAAATCGGTTCAAACACAATTGTATCGCCCATTTCAATTTGATTTTCCGCTTGATCACTTATAAAGTTAACAGGGGTTTTGCCTATAATTTGCCAGCCACCTGAAATTTCTGCAGGATAAACTCCAGTTTGTTTATCGCCAATTGCAACGGCACCTTTTGGGACTTTTAAACGAGGAGTTTCTTTCCTTGGAATTGCAATTCGCTCATCCATTCCTCCTAAGTAAAAGAAACCTGGGACGAATCCTAACATGTACACCAAATACTTTGTTTGACAATGAATCTCCACTATTTCTTCCCAACTTAAGCATGTATGTTTCATTAAATCAACCTTGTCTAGTGCAAATCGATCGGCATAACAAACCGGAATAACTACACGATATGATGAATATGTTTGGCTTGAAAAATTTGTTTGAATTGATTGACAAAGCTCGATGAGTTCATATTTAGAAAGCTTTTTAGGTTCAAAAAGAATCGTTAACCCACAATAACTTGGAATTACTGCCACCACACCAATTTTCGCATGTTTTCTTAGTTCTCTGTACAGAAACTTAATTTCAAGGTGTGTATCTTTAGAAATCAACTGACCAAATTCTAAAAACACTGCATTTTCACCGTATGGCTTAACATTGAATTTCAATCCCTCTGCTTTTAAGTTCCTGAATAGTTGCTTGAATACTTTCAATAGCTCCTTTAGAATCACCATGAAAACATATGGAATTAACAACAAGTCTTAATTCATTACCCTCAATTGTTTTCACCTTCTTAAACAGAAAATTAATCACTTGTTCAACAATTCGCTCTTTTTGTTCTAACACGCTCCCTTGTAAATTCCTATCCATCAATTTCCCATCAGCTTCATAAGACCGATCAGCAAAACCTTCTGCTATATATTCTACTCTATCTTTCAAACACAAATCTCTAAGAAGACAATTTGGGAGTCCCATTATTTTCAATTCTGGAAAATTTTGGTGAATAATTTCAATAAGCAACCTTGCATAGCATTCTTCGTGGCAAACTAAATGATATAATGCACCATGGGCTTTTAAATAGCGCACACTTATGTGATGTTTATGAGCGATATCAATGAGCCTTTGAATTTGACAGAAGATACTCTGCTTTAAATTTTCTAAAGAGATATCCAATGGTTTTCTACCGAAATTTTCTTTATCCTCAAACCCGGGGTGAGCACCAATTCTTACATTAAACTTTTTCGCTAACTCCACAGCCTCATGCATACTATTGTAATCACCTGCATGGCCTCCACAAGCAATATTTGCGCTAGAAATGAAAGGGAAAATTTGAGATTCAATTCCGAATCCCTCACCAACATCAACGTTTATATCAATTGTTTTACTCAATATGTTTCGATTGTCAATCCATCAAAAGCTAAAAAAACATTGTTTGGTAATTCTTTTGATACATCTTCATGCAACCCCATATAATGTGATATATGCGTTAAAAAAGCTCGCTTAGGATTTAACTCCTTTATTAGCTCTAATGCTTCCTCTAAACAGTAATGGGAAATATGCTTCTCTTTTCTGAGTGCAGTTAGGATCAAAACATCCAAATTCTTCAGTTTTTCTTTTTCTTTGGGTGCTATATAATTCACATCTGTACAATACGCAAAATCACCTATCCGATAACCAAAAACGGGAAGCTTATAATGCATTAATTGAATTGGATTAAATTCAACACCATGCACAGTAAATGGGCTGTTATGAATTTGATGAAGTTCTAATCTTGGAACTCCTGGATAAGGATTTTCCTTAAACGCATAAGAAAACTCTTTTTTTAAACTTGCCTCAACATTTGTATTCACATACAAATCCATTGGTTTTTTTTGTTTAAAATTAAACGATCTTACGTCATCCATACCTGCAGTGTGATCCTTATGCTCATGCGTATACACAACAGCATCTAATGACATCACATTAGCATTTAGCATCTGCTGACGAAAATCAGGACCTGTATCAATGCATATCGTTTGCCCTTTGGTTTGAATAAGAATAGAACTTCTAAGTCGATTATCTCTAGAGTCACTTGATGAACACACTGAACAATCACAACCAATAACCGGAACTCCTTGAGAGGTTCCAGTACCTAAAAATGTAATCTTAATTTTTTCCATAGAACACTATTTTGATGCGTTCAATGCCTGTTCTATATCTGCCAAAATATCTATAATACTTTCTAATCCACATGAGACTCGAATCATACCAGGGTGGATGCGTGCCTCTTTTCTTTCATCATCAGAAAGCTTTGAATGCGTAGTTGACGCCGGATGGGTAACAATTGTCCTTGAATCTCCCAAATTTGCTGTAATGGACAAAGTCTCGATTTGATCGATAAATCTTTTTCCTCTACTAAAACCACCTTTTAGCTCAAAAGTCACAATACCTCCACCTAACATCATTTGCTTCTTTGCCAAATTATAATGGGGATGAGATGGTAAAAACGGATACTTAACATGTTCAATTTCACTGTTTTTCTCGAGCGCTTCAGCAAGCTTAAGAGCATTATAACTGTGTCGTTCATAGCGCACCTCTAGGGTTTCAAAACTCTTTGCCAACGTCCACGCATTAAATGGAGATATTGTTGGCCCAGTGGATCGACAATATGTAATTACATCCTCAATATAAGTCTTAGGGCCTAAAATCAGTCCACCGAGCACTCTCCCTTGGCCATCTATATATTTAGTTGCTGAATGCGTAACGATGTCTATACCAAATTCAGCAGGTTTTTGCCCGAAAGGAGTTGCAAAACAATTATCTACATTGGTTAAAACACCATGTTTTTTACCCACTCGAGCAATCATTTCCAAGTCAACAATCTCTACACCTGGATTGGTAGGAGTTTCCAGAAAAATCATTTTAGTGTTGTCCTGAACAGCAGCAATCCACTCCTCCTCTGAAGCATTCACATCAACAAATGTATGTGTAATTCCAAAACGAGGAAGAATTTTTGTAATGATAGTATGGGATGAACCAAATACATTTCTGCAGGAAACCACATGATCACCATGCCCCACTACAGAAACAATTGATGCATATACAGCCGCCATCCCTGTTGCTGTTGCATACCCATCCTCAGTACCCTCCAGCGCACATGCCTTATCAATTAATTCCCTGAAATTTGGATTAATAAAACGAGAATATATGTAAGCATCATCATCTTCACCAGCAAAAGCAGCACGCATATCTTCGGCGTTTTCAAACGTAAAACTGGAGGTAAGAAACATAGGGGTACTATGCTCATTGTATTGTGTTTTTTGGTTCCTAACACGAATCGCTTTTGTTGCATCTTGCTTTTCCATATCTAATTATATTACGCGTTCACCATTTATCCTTGTTTCATATGTAATCTCACATGATTCTTCTAATATTTTTGTTACTGAGCAATATTTGGTTATTCCTAAGTCTACCGCTCTTTTTACCTTTTTAGATTCTAGGCTCCCTTTAAATTCATAAACCACATGAATATGCTTAAATGTTGCAGGTACTCTATCCTCATGCCTTTTCGCTTCTAAAATAATTTGCAAATCCTCTATGACCTGCCGCTGCTTTTTTAAAATCAATACAATATCCATCGCACTACAACCTCCTAACCCCATTACCAAAAGCTGCATGGGGCGAGCACCTTCTCCACTTCCTCCTATCGCTGGAGCGCCGTCAATATGTACAATATTCCCATCTTCGTTTTGAGCTTCAAAGTGAAAAGCGTCATCTACCCGATTTAAAATAATCTTCATTCCTCTTTAATTTAATTTTAAAGTTAACGATTCCTGTCTATATTCCTTTATGTAATTCCTTTATTTAGAACAGTTAAAGACTTATTCACATCAATATATTGGAAGTTTAAGCGCTAATTTTGGACGAAGGCATGCCTTTTTACTATTTTTGCTACATAATTTATAATTATTGAGTACGAAACAATATTATACATCTCCTAACGATCTTTTACTTGAATGTGGAGAGACGTTAAAGAATCCAACTATAGCCTACCACACCTATGGTCAATTAAACGACAAAAAAGATAATGTTGTTTGGATTTTTCACGCGCTAACCGCAGCAAGCAATGTAGACGAATGGTGGGAAGGTTTAGTAGGTGATGGTAAACTTTTTAATCCATCAGATCATTTTATTGTATGTGCGAATATGTTAGGTTCCTGTTATGGTTCAACCGGACCAGACTCTATTAATCCTGATACAAACAAACCCTATTTCCATTCATTTCCCGACGTTACGATTAGAGACATCATACATTCTTTAATCGAATTACGTAAGTATTTAGGAATTGATAAAATCAAAATGGCTGTTGGAGGTAGTTGCGGTGGTTATCAAGCATTGGAATGGTTATTAATGGAGCCTGAAACGATTGAAAATTACACGATTTGTGTTACAAGCCCTAAAGAAAGTGCCTGGGGAATTGCTGTTCATACAGCTCATCGAACGGCAATTGAACTGGATCCGACATGGGGTGAGAATCATAAAGACTCAGGTCTTGAGGGAATGAAGGGAGCTCGTCAAATAGGTCTTTTATTCTATAGAAATCATCAAATTTATCACCAACGTCAAAACGAGGAAAGTAATGAAAAAACAAGGGATTTCAAAGCTACCTCGTACTTAAAATATCAAGGGGAAAAATTAGCTAAACGTTTCTCTCCTATATCTTATTACAAGCTCACAGAGGTATTAGATACTCATAACATTGCTCGAGGAAGAGATACTGATATAAAGGATACGCTGAAAAGAATTCATCAAAAAGGTTTGGTTTTAAGTATTAGCTCCGATTTATTATGCCCTCCAGCAGAACAACAATTTATGGCAAAACACCTTCCCAATGCTCAATATTGCCTAATTGACAGTCTTTATGGACATGATGGTTTTTTGTTAGAGTTTGAAAAAATCGGAAATGTAATTCGAGAAGCTTTTCCTGAATTATATATGAAATAAGTATTAAATCTCTCGCAGTAGAGAAAAAACTTCATGGTAAATAGTTTTCACCAATCATATTCTTAATAACTAAAACAGATTCAATCGTTGGACTAACGTGTGATGTTTAATTTAGAACAGGATAAGCTTTTTCAATGTCAATAATTACTTTAACCACCGACCTAGGTTTAAAAGATTATTATGTAGCCGGAATTAAAGGACATATTTTGTCACAATTGCCGAATGCTACTATCGTTGATATATCACATGAAATCCCTCCTTTTAATATTAGTGTAGCCGCATTTTGTTTAAAAAACTGCTTCAAAGACTTCCCGCTGGGCAGTATTCATATTCTGGGAGTAAGTCCCGAAGCCAATGAGTATGTAAGGCATTTAGTTATAAAACATAAAGGACATTATTTTATTGGAGCTGACAATGGAATGTTTTCATTGTTATTTGATGAAAGCCCGGATGAAGTATACAATATAAATATTGTCCCTGATGAAAATCACAGAACTTTTCCTACAAAAGATGTTTTTGTTCAGGTAGCATGCCATATAGGAAGAGGCGGAACATTGGAATTAATCGGTTCAAAAGTGGACGATATTACTAAAAGAACGAACTTTCAGCCTGTTATTGAGGAAAATGTAATTAGAGGAATGGCGATGTACATTGATGCATACGGAAATGTAACAACGAATATTACACGATCGCTTATTAATTTTGCAGGAAAAGGTAGAAAATTTTCCATTGTGTTTAGAAGGTCAGATTACAACATTAATGAACTCAAGCAAAACTACAGTGAGGTTCCAGAGGGTGAAAAGCTCGCGCTTTTCAGTACAAATGACCATCTTGAAATTGCAATAAATAAAGGAAATGCGAGTAAGCTATTTGGTATAAAACTTTCAGATATTATTCGAATAGAGTTTAAGGATGCATCAGGATCTGATCAATCAAGCGGAATGTTTTAGTTTAGTTAGCTTGCTGCTTGATTAACTCTTTCCCGTTCTTAAAAAACTTAATTTTTGAAATCACACTATTTTTTATCAAGTTATTTCCACACCCATCACTAATTTCACTTTTTGATAATTCTACCTTTTCATTTAGAATTACGATGATCTCCTGTTCATTAGACAACACGAATTTTACTGCAAAAACATCTTTAAAATACGCAATTTTAGGTTCGCATGATTCCACTTTAAAATCATCATAGAGTACATTTACTTTTTGTCCGACATAGTTTTTTAACTTTTCTTCTTTTACAAACTCCCTTTTTTTCTCTTCCTCGGCCTCAGGTGGAAGAGATTTACAGCCAACAAGAAAAATTACAATCAAAAAGAAAAAATACATTTTTACCATATTTCAAATATAGGAAAACTATAAATCGAAGTTGAAATCAGCACATAAAAAAAGGCCACTCAAAAGAGTGACCTAAATTAATTTAGTAGTAAAAATATATTTTACTCTGCTGTTTTTTCTGCAGCTTCTTCGGTAGCTTCTTCTTCGGTAGTTTCTTCTGCAACAACCTCTTCTACAGATTCTTCTGTATTAGATTCCTCTGCGACAGCCTCAACTTCAGCAGCTTGCTCTTCAGCAAGTTTAGCAGCTGCAGCAGCTTCTCTTTCTTCTTTAACTTTTGTTTCAGCAGCTAATGCTTCTTTCTTCTCTTTTGCCAATGCATTTGCAGCAGCCTTAACAGCAGCATCAAGTTTTGAACCTTTTTCTTTCAGCCAAGTCTCAAACTTTTTGTCTGCATCTTCTTGAGACAAAGCGCCTTTTCTAACTCCACCATCTAGGTGATTTTTCAAAAGTACCCCTTCTTTTGAAAGGATTGATCTTGCAGTATCTGATAATTCAGCACCTGTAGCTACCCACTTCACTGCACTATCAAAGTCAAGTTCTACTTTCGCAGGATCATGGTTCGGATTATAAAGTCCTAATTTTTCAATGAACTTACCATCTCTTTTTGAACGAGAATCAGCCACTACGATATGATATATCGCTCTTGATTTTCTCCCGTGTCTTTGCAATCTAATCTTTGTTGCCATAATGTTTAAAATTCGGTTACACGTAACCTGTTATAATAATTTAAGGATGCAAATATCTAACATTATTCCCTTAGAAACAAAGAAAAGTATGATTATTACCACTGAGAAGGAATGGTACAGTTTATCTTTGGATTATAACGCCCCGTTTTCTCTTGCCAAAGCTTTCCATTCAAAAATAAAGAGATTGTTACCTCTGGTCCATAAGAATCTTTTGTTTTAAGCTCGCAGCTTAATTTTCCACCAGAGTAGGAACTGAAAGAAAATTCATCCTTTTTTTCATCCAAGACATTCACTTCCTTAAAAATAGTTACTGCTTTTTCTTTCGCTTTTGAGAACAATTTAAAACTCACGTGGGGAGCTTTTCCGTGAACAACAACTTTTATATTACATGGTTTACCCATTAATTCTTCAAACTTAGCCATCTCTTTATCTGACTTTCCACAGCCCAAAAGTAGCATAGAAAGTAAACAGCTTATGTATGTCAAGTTTCTCACAATCACAAATCACATCAAAAATACATAATCGGTAGCTAATATTCCCAATTCGAGCATTAACTTTGTATAAACAAACGTTAATTTTTCTTATGAAGCAAGTACTGGTTCGATTTCTAGTGTTATTTCTTTTAGTTTTTACTGGAGCCTTTATTGTTTATTTAACCTTATACGCAGACAAGCCTCTTCCAATCTATAACCCAAGTGATATTAACCCTAAACTTGTTGATGAATCTATGAGGGGCGTAATCAATAACCACACGATTGGCGATTTTAGTTTAACGAACCAACTTGGACAAACGGTTACGCCGGCTAACTTCAAAGGGAAAATTTATGTAGCCAGCTTTATATTTACAACTTGTGAAGGAATGTGTCCTGCAATGACAGGAAATATGGCGGGAGTTTACAACCACTTCATCAATGATGATGACGTTATGTTTATTTCGCATTCAGTCACACCAGAAATCGATTCTGTACCTGCTCTTTATAAATTTGCCCAAAAGTATCGTATTGAAAAACACGACAAGTGGCATTTTACAACAGGATCAAAAAAGCAAATTTATGAGCTTGCCCGAAAACACTATTTCGCTGTTGAGTCAACAGGTGATGGAGGTCCTGAAGACTTTATTCATACAGAAAACTTTGTGCTCATCGATAAAGAAAAAAGAATTCGAGGTTTTTATGAAGGTACAAATTACGATGAAATCGATCGATTAAAACTCGATATAGAAAAATTAAAAAACGAATACTAAATTTCAAAATATGTTAGTACGACCCAGAAGAAACAGAGCTTCTCATTCCCTGAGAAATATGGTAAAAGAAACAGTACTTCGACCATCAAATTTAATTTACCCTTTGTTCATTGTAGATGGTGAAAACACAAAAGAGGAAGTAAAGTCACTACCAGGAAATTATCGGTGGAGCTTAGATTTATTATTGGAGGAAATTAAAGAATGTGTAGACCTTGGAATCCAGTCTTTTGTGCTTTTTCCTGCTGTAGAAGAAAAATATAAAAATTCAACAGCAACTTATAGTTATCATGCCACTAATTTCTATTTGAAAGCGATCAAAACGATAAAAGATAAATTTCCAGAGATCTGTTTAATGAGTGATGTTGCAATGGACCCTTATTCCAGTGATGGACATGATGGTCTTGTAAGGGATGGTAAAATATTAAACGATGAGACATTGCCCATTTTAGCCAAAATGGCAATAGCACAGGCTGAAGCCGGAGTTGATATTATTGGCCCAAGTGATATGATGGATGGAAGAATTGGTTTTATTCGACAAGAACTGGATGAGGCTGGATTCAAAAACACTGCAATTATGAGCTATACAGCAAAATATGCGAGCGCTTTTTATGGTCCTTTTAGAGATGCATTGGATTCAGCACCAAAAGCAGGAGATAAAAAGACCTATCAAATGGATCCTGCCAATGCCACAGAAGCACTCAGAGAGGCAGAACTTGATACATTAGAGGGCGCTGACTTCCTAATGGTGAAACCCGCTTTAAACTATCTGGATATTATTCAACTGCTCAAACAAAACTCAGATCTTCCAATTGCAGCTTATCATGTAAGTGGAGAATGTGCTATGCTTACTGCTGCATGTCAAAATGGGTGGCTAGAATACGAAAAAGCAATGCCTGAAGCATTATTGAGTATAAAAAGAGCCGGTGCGGATGTTATCCTAACTTATTTTGCCAAGGATTATGCTAAAATGATATTTGATGGAAAACTAACTATTTAACTTAATTCTCAATTTTCACAAATGATCTTCGCTTAGTAAGCACACAATGGGATCAATTTGTAAGCATTACATCTGTATTATAATCTTAAATAGGATTAATTCTTTAGTTTTGCCCAATGGAATCTACAACTATTCTACTTATTTTAATGTGGCTTGGTATCCGTATTGGATTAGGGCTTTTTTTTAATAAAGCAGGCACAGCTCCTTGGAAAGCGTTTATACCAATATACTCTACGATTTTATGGTTGGATTTAATAAAGAAACCAAAATGGTGGCTTATACTTACCTTTATTCCTGTAGTTAATCTTGTTCTTGGTATTGGTATGATCGTTGATTTACTAAATTCCTTTGGAAGAAGAAATGTGGTTGAACACGTCCTCGCATCAATTTTGGGTTATATCGTTTTACCCTATATCGCTTTAACGAAAAAAATTGAATACGTTGGTCCAGTAGATTACTCTGACCCAGAACAAAAAAAATCAAAGATCAGAGAATGGAGTGAAGCTATTTTCTTTGCAGTTATTGCCGCATCAATTATCCGAACATTTACCATTGAAGCGTTCCAAATCCCTACGTCCTCAATGGAAGGAACTCTTTTAAGGGGTGATTTTTTGTTTGTATCTAAAATGCATTACGGTGCGAAAACACCTAAAACACCATTAGCTTTTCCCTTCATGCATCATTCTATGCCAGTTCTGGAGGTTCCGGCATATTTAGATTGGATAGAACTCCCTTCCTTTAGATTCCCTGCATTTCAAGACATTAAAAGAAACGATATTGTTGTTTTCAATTATCCTATTGAAGATTATCGCCCATCCGATAAAAGAGAGCATTATATTAAAAGATGCGTGGGTATCCCTGGTGATAATTTAAAAGTAACCGATGGTATTCTTATTGTGAATGGAGATGCACTTACCTTCAGTCCAACAGGTCAAATGTCTTATAATTTTAATGTTCGTGACGAAAGAGCATTCTACAGATGGATTCATGAAAATGACTTAAACGAAGCTGAATGCGGATGTAATTTACAAGCAGCTGCTAATCTTCCTCACGATTGCATAGTTTATGCAAATGAAAATGTATTTTTAGACCTCCAAAAACAATCCTGGATAAGCTCATCAATTATTGAAGGAAAAACAGACCCTAGCAAGCCCTATTACCCGGGAGGAAGTAATGTTTTTCCATCCGAATTTGGAAGAGGAATAAATAAAAGTCAGCATTGGACAAGAGACTTCTATGGCCCGATACATATTCCACAAAAAGGAGATAAAATTGAACTTAATAAATCAAATTACACCATATATAAAAGAGTTTTCGATTATTATGAAAAAAATAAGGTTATCTCTATTGAAAAATTGTTGACCGATTATAATTTTCTTAAAAATCTGAACAACTTAAAACTAAGGAAAGCATCTTGGTACGAGTATCATTCATTGGCCAACAAAATAAAAAGCGCACATTCAAACACAAAGGTATCCAAAGAAATGAGTAGATGGTCGGACTACTACCATATCTCAGCCTATGTTAATTCAAAATTAGGAGGTTCAGATTTGAAGGCAAAGAGAGAATTTGAACAAATTTTTCAGAATTATTTAAACAATGAAAATAAAAATGAACTTGATAACACATTTAGCATCATTGATAAGTACAACAAAGAATGGACGTTGAACAACAATGTTAATGTTCAAAAAGCACTCGATGAGCTAAAATCCTCTTCCACCTACCCGTGTTTATTAAATGGTATTCTGTCAACTGAATACACATTTGATCAAGATTATTACTTTATGATGGGAGATAATCGACATAATTCTGGAGATTCACGAGCATGGGGCTTTGTCCCTTATGATCATGTTGTTGGTAAAGCGGTTTTTGTGTGGCTTAGTACGGATCCGGACGAAGGTAGTTTCCCTATGAATATTCGTTGGCACAGGCTATGTTCTTTTGTTTCTGCAGATGGAATATCTCGATCGTTTGTGTGGGAATTCCTTATTGGTGGAACTCTTCTTTATTTTGCTAATAAGTGGTGGAAGAGAAGAAAAGTAGCAAAAAAAGAACTTGAAGATTAATGCATTTACTTCCTCTCTCCTATTTTGGACCTATTGAAGAATACGCTTATCTCGCACAAAACAGTCATGTGTTGTACGAGGTGAAAGAACACTTTGTAAAACAAAGTTATCGGAACCGCTGTATTGTTTATGGCGCAAATGGTCTATTGAGATTAACGGTACCGCTCGTGCTAAAAAGTCGCGAGAAAACGGCTATGGAGGATATTAAAATTTCTTATACTGAAAATTGGCAAGCGAGACATTGGAAAACGATCCAGTCAGCTTACCAAAACTCTCCATTTTTTGAATACTATGAAGAAATTCTATTACCTGTTTTCTTTAGACAGTTTAAATACTTAATAGATTTGAACACCCAAACAAATTCGGTACTAAAACAATGCCTGCAGATCGATTGCACTACTGAATTTAATTCCGAGTTTTCGCCCTATAAAAAAAACGATTTAAGATGTTCTATTCATCCAAAAAAAGAAACTACTCTGAACTTACCTCGATACATTCAAGTTTTTGAGGAAAAACATGGATTCCATTCTAATTTAAGTGTTTTAGACTTACTTTTTAATGAAGGTCCATCCGCCTTACTCTATCTTAAAAACATTCCTATTACACCGTTTGAATTAATGTAGTTTTAATAACTCCTTTCCATTGATTATCGGGAATAGATAGTAGCTCTTTCTTTTTGAGAAACGATAAACAAAAAGGAGGTTTAGTAAGATCAACACCACTTTTTAATTTCAATCGTATTCCCCTACCCGAAATAATATCCTTATTTGCGACATAAGGTTCATCAGGAACATGTTCGGTGATAATAATGTACTTATAATTTAATAGCTTAATTGCTATACGGGCAATTTCTATATTAGATAAATGCTGAAGAACTTGACGAACAATTGCAACATCTGCCTTTGGAAGAGCTTCGCTACTTATGTCTAAACAATGGAAATCTATTTGTGGATATTTAAAGCGATTCCTCTCGATCAATTCAGGTACAATATCAACGCCTATGTACTTGTAGCAATGAGGATACAAAAGTGCTCCAATATTAAAATCGCCACAACCTAAATCACATACAACTAGTTTTTCCTCCGATGATTCTAAAAAAGATACTACCGAATTAATATATGGGGTCACAAAAACTGTATTATGAGAGCCATCTCCCGAATAAAAATCATCTTCCTCTTTACTCTCCCCCCATAAGTTCTCTTTATATATTTGCTTCATGACATCTAAAGTGGGCCATGGCTTTTTCCTTTTTTTCATAAGGCACAGTGAAATAACTTTTCCCTTTATGTTTGAACACATCAGTAATGTCGCCAAAAACATCAAAAAGATCAAAAGAAAATAATTGATTGAGGAGCTTTAAGCGTTTAATTTAGATAAATCATCCACTTTAATTGGAACTTCAACTGTAAATCCTTCTGCAAATTCTGTTTGAATTAAGCGCCCAAACTGTCGCGCTCTACCCTCTATAAAATCGAAAAAATGCTTGTCACTAATTGGAGTTTCAGGTTCTTTGCTTAAAGGATTATAGAATTGAGATTTAAATGAAGCTATTGATTTGATTTTCAAATCCATAAAACCTGTTATATCAACTATAATATCAGGTTTAATGTAATAATCCTGTATATAATGGTAAATGGCTTTAGGTCTCCATGCATGTTGATTTCGATCTCCACTTTTCGTCTTAATTTTAGAAAGTCCAGATAAAAAACAACAGTCACTCACCAATTTACTTGCTCTGCCATGATCAGGATGGCGATCAGTAATTGAATTTGCAAGTACTAGCTCGGGCTGATAAAAACGTATTGCTTGAATGATCTTTTTTTTATTTTCCTCGGAACCATCAAAAAAACCATCTTTCATTTTTAGATTTTCACGTGCGGCTAAGCCTAGAATTTTAGCCGCTTCATTGGATTCTTTTTTCCTAGTTTGAGCAGACCCTCTAGTCCCTAATTCACCTTGAGTTAAATCAACAATAGCAACCTTATACCCCATTTGTATATGTTTGAGTATAGTTCCTCCACAACTTATTTCAATATCGTCGGGATGGGCTGCAAATGCTAAAATATCTACTTTCATAATAAATTTGTTGCAACAAATATATGGTTTATAGTGGTAATTTTCAAGATGTAGTAAATAAAAGTAAATATTCCTTATTTTACACCATACGATATGCGTTAAATTCGTAGTGGAATTTATGAAGTGGAAAACTCGATATATTAGATTTAAACGATATAGTCGAAAGTTCTTTAAATGGAGCCTATCATTCCTCCTTTTAATAACCCTCTTAGCTTATATTATTTTTAAAAGTAGTTGGGTACAAACCTATATAACACAAAAATTAGGAGATCAACTTTCAAAAAAAACAGGAACAGAAATTATAATTGGAGAGGTTGATTTTCAGCCATTTGACACATTTGTACTAAGAGACTTACTCGTTTTAGACCACCATAGAGACACCCTCTTATACTCGAGCGATTTTTATTTTGAAATTGACGAGTACGATTTGGAAAAATATCAATTCAATCTCGATCTTCTTGAATTAAATGATACATACATTAATATAACAACCTATTTTGAAGAGGAACAGAGCAATCTTGAACTGTTTTTAAACAAATTATCTTCTCTCGATTCCTCTAATAAAAAGGTAAAACCAAAATGCTACATTGAAGACATCGGTTTTGAAAACTTAAAGTTTAGATTGTGGAATGAAAATGATAGCATCATTTTTCATAAAGTTGACTTTAATCACATGCTCCTTACAGGATTAAACATGGATGCTGATGACTTCATCTTTAAAGAAGATTTAATGAACATCAATATTGATTTACTCTCATTTAAGGAGTGTTCTGGTTTTGAAGTTTTAGGTATGTCTGGGCAACTAATGATGGATGAAAAAAATTTACTTCTAAAATATTTTGAATTTGAAACAAACGAAACGGACATTAATGGAGACATCAGTTTTGAATACAAAAACTTCGACGATTTCACCAACTTTGTAGAACTTGTCTATTTAAAAACTTCTTTTGATGAAACAATTGTTCATTCTAACGATGTGGCCTATTTCATTGATGCCGTTAAAGACCTAAATCAATCCATTAAATTCCAGGGTGATATAAATGGTACAATAAGTACGCTCTCTGCAAAAAACCTTAAGTTCAACTACGGTGATATGACTTCATTCGAAGGTGAAATCAAATTTAATGGTTTAGGAGTATTGAAAAACCCTATAATTAATGCAAAGATATCCCATCTTATCACCTTTGAGGAGGATATTAAAAACATCCCACTTCCGCCTTTTAAATTAGGTAAAACCATTAAAACGCCCAATTGGATGAAAAACGTAGGGGAAATTGAATTTGAAGGTGATTTTAATGGGCCAACCTCAAACTTTGAAGCAACAGGTATAGTTAAAACAAGTGCTGGAATTATTAAATCTGATGTGTTCTTTACACGCGATTCGGTAGAAGATGAAACAAAAATTGTTGGAAAAATTATCACCGACAAATTCGATTTAGGAAAAACAATTGGCAACAGTAATTTTGGATTACTTTCCATGAACGGAGCACTTGATGCTCTTGCCCAATTCGAAAATAACCGTTTGATTTTTTCAGGAGAAATTCCACGAATAGACTACAGAGGATATTCATACAGTAACATCAACATGGATGGTTTAGTTAAAGATGAAGTTTTTAGTGGTAAATTAAGTGTGAATGATGATAATTTGGTTTTTGACTTTGACGGAGCTGTAGACTTTAGTACACCAAACCTTCAACGTTACGATTTTGAGGCTGAGTTAAGAAAAGCCAACATTGTAAAAATTAATTGGTCCCAGAGAGATAGTAGTACACAACTCAAAGGAAAATTATCTGTAAACCTTGTAGGTAATGAATTCGAAGATCTTGACGGTGAACTTAAACTAAAGGATATCTTGTGGAGAGAACACGGAAAAACCTACAATGTGGATTCATTTCATTTGACTTCAGTAAAAGAAAAAACCAGAGAGTTAATTGTACTTAATTCTGATTTAATACACGGGAAAATAGAGGGTAATTACAATTTAGGAGAAATTTACCCTACGATTATTAATGTTTTTTCAAACGGAATACCTTCATTAGTCAAAACCGTGGAACTAGAAAATTTTAAAGGTGGAAACAACTTCAATGTAATGTTCAAATTGTTTAATTATGAAATAATCAATAAACTCTTTACACCTGAATTAAATTTCGCAAATAATACGAGATTGAGTGGTCGATTTAATGACAATAACAAATCTTTCACACTCCAAGTTGCATCGGATTCTATCCAGATAAACCAACGGAAAATAAATGGAATAAAACTGTTTACAAATAATAGCGGAGAAACTTTAAATCTTAATGGAAAAGCAAGCTACATTCAAGTTGTAAACCAAGTAGGTATTGAAAATTTTTCTATTAAGTCTTCGGTAGACTCCAACATGATTGATTTTCAAATTGGATATAATAATTCAAACAGCTCCCCTACTTTTGGAAACATAAAAGGAAATTTAAATCTAAATAATTTAGATACAATAAAGCTTGGAATTGGCACCTCCAAAATTGTTTACAGGGATGCCTTATGGAAAGTTGACACAACAGCCTTTGCTGAAATTTCATCCAATTACATTAATGTTCAAAATCTGAATTTTAATTCCTCCGATCAGTTTTTTAATATCCATGGCATTGCTTCCGAAAACAGTGAGGATCATATTGATTTTACTATGAATAATTTCCAAATGAGTGGAGTTCAGTACTTTTGGAATTATTTAAATTTAGATATTACAGGAAGAGCTACTGGAAGCCTTCGTTTAAACGGAGCATTCGACGATCAACTTTTTACTTCAAATTTAGAAGTGAATCAAATGACCTTAAACACGCAAGAATTAGGAAAGGTTCTTTTGAGTACCCATTTTTTACAATCTGACGGAACAATTAATGTAGATCTCACGGTAAATGGAACAAGTAAAACAAATCCCTTAAAAAATCTTGTTTTAAAAGGAAAATACTTTCCTTATGAAGGAGATCGATTAGAAATGTCTGCGAATTTAAAAAACACGCAATTAAAGTTCCTAGAAAAATACTTTGATGGTGTACTTTCTAAATTTAATGGAGGAAAAACATCAGGTAAACTAGAGATTAAAGGGACAGTTGGTCATCCTGAATTGTATGGCTCTTTAAAGGTTGATCAACTCGAGTTCAGTATTGATTACCTGAATGTTACAGAAAGTGTTAATGGTCAAAAATTAAACTTCAACAAAGACTTCATTATCTTCTCCGATTTTGAATTGTCAAATAGAACACATCCCAAATCAAAAGCTAAGATTAATGGATATGTCAACTTAAACGGATTTAACTCAATTAGCTACCAAATGGACTCTATATTTCTAGAGGAATTTTTCTGTTTAAACACGAATATTAATACAAATTCTACATACCATGGAAAAGCATATGTTAATGGTTTAATGCAACTTCATGGCGATGAATCTTCACATTTCATAGGAGGACGAGTTTCTACTACCGCATCTACACGAATTGATTATAAAACAGATAAAAACGGAAAAAAAAGTCCTGTTCGAGTTCCTGTTGTAACCTCACTTGAACTTCCCCTCGACGATAATGAAGACCTTGAGATCAGTGAGTTTGTTTCCTTTGTTAATCTAAATGACACTTCAATTAAACGAAATAAGAAAGAGGAAGAATTTGACTTTTCTCACTTGGATATGGATTTCAATTTTGAAATCAATCCTGAAGCCAAAGTGAAAATTATTTTTGATCCTACTGTGGGCGATGAAATTAACACCAAAGGTCAAGGAAATATTGGAATGCGTATTAACACGAACGGTAAATTTAATATGTATGGAGAATACGCTGTAACAGAAGGGAATTATTTTTTTACGCTTCAAAATATCATCAGCAAACGTTTTTTAGTAAAACCTGGTAGTAAAATAAGTTGGGATGGAAATCCACTCGATGCAAAAATTGCCATGAATACATATTATAAAAGTAGAGCAAATCTTATGGATCTTGTTGATTCCAATCAAGTAGCTGCAGATTTTGATAATCTTACCAGACAGTTTGACAATAGAATATCGGTGTACAGTAATATTGGGTTGTACGGAAGTTTATGGAAACCTGATTTAAAAATCGGTATCACATTACCGAATGGAACACCAGAGGAAAAAAACTTCCTTACCGAACGAATTTTTGGAGAAGATGAAATTAACAGACAGGCTTTTTCATTGATCCTCACAAGTAGATTCTTGCCCCCTACAAATGGTGTTGAATCGATTGTTTCAGATAGATCAGCCGGCTTAAATAATGGGATGCAATTTGTGGAAGGGCAAATTAATAATGCACTAAGTGGTTTACTTCACCCAAATTTAGACTTAGGCCTGGATTACAATGATGTTCAAAACTCAGGAACAGAGGAAAATTTAACGAAAGATGAACTAAGATTACTTGCTGGTTTTCAGTATAAAAACTTAAGCTTTAGAACAGATTATGATATTAATAACCAAGTAGGAGATATTGAAGCTGAATTCAGAATTACCGCTGCACTTAAAGCAAAGGCATACCATAAATCAATTAACGATATTACTGCTGTTAATAACCAGACTACCACCACTACTTATGGTTTAGGAGCGGCCTATCAAAAGAGCTTTGATTCATTCAAAGATTTATTTAAAGCAACGAAAAAAAAGAAATAAATTATTAGTTAGCCTATTGAAGTTTTATAACACGGCAATACTGCTATCAGTACATTCCTCTGTCCATGTTTTACAAAAACCTTCAGAGCAGTCGTAAATTTTCCGAGTAATTACTGGCTTTACATATAAATGTAAGCTTACTGTTCTTGATTCATAATCATTTACGTATTTGTGTATACCCGTCTTATGTAAAAATGAAAACTCCGAAGTTTCAACCCCGAGGGAACTTACCTTAACTAACCCTGTACCATTATCACTTAATAAATATCGTTCTTCTTTCAATGATCCTTTTATGGGATGAATCCAAGCCATAGCTTCTCCATAATCATGGATAAGTGTTTCCTGACCAACTTCCCAACACATTAACATCAATTCAAAATTTTCTGTTCGAGCAAGACAGTTTCGGGTATAATTTTGATCGTTCCATGTAAAATAACTCTCAAATTTTTCACGGGTGATATCCATCCTTTGAAGGACTTCAAAATATCCAAATTTTGAAGTCACTTGCTTTAATTCTTCAACCAACTCTTTGGGAGTATTTATATTTTTTACAATCATATCTGAAGTTTAACAGTTTAATCTACAAATTTTTCTGATAATGTAAAACCAAAAATGTTAATTAGTACCACATAATTGTTGATAAATCGAACAACTACCATACATTCAGGAATACAACCAACCTATATATTTGTAAAGAACAAAATTATAAGCATGAACTTTATCGTATCTAGCGCCTCTCTATTGAAGCAATTATCATTAATACAAGGTGTATTAAACTCAAGCAATACGCTTCCAATATTGGATAACTTTCTATTCGAAATTAAAGACACTCAACTAAAAGTTTCGGCATCAGATTTAGAAACTACAATGAGCTCTAAACTTCCTGTTGAATCCAAAGAAGATGGCTTGGTAGCTATACCTGCTAAAATGCTTATTGATATTTTAAAAAATCTTTCCGATCATCCTATTAAATTTTCTGTAGATAAAGGAAACTTTCAAATTGAAATATCTTCTGACTATGGTAAATATAAATTAAGTGGTCATAGTGGCGAGGAATTCCCTAAAGTTCCTGAGATCGACCAAACAAACTCGCTAACCTTGCCTTCAGAAATTATTTCGAGAGCAATAAACAAGTCATTATTTGCTGCCGGGAATGATGAGTTAAGACCAGTTATGAGTGGTGTTTTTTGTGAGTTAAATGATGATAATTTAACTTTTGTCGCTACTGACGCTCATAAACTTGTTCGATACAGAAGACTCGATGCGAAAAGCGCTAACTCAACCTCTTTTATACTTCCAAGCAAGCCGCTTAACCTACTTAAAAATTGTTTGAGCAGCTACCCAGAAACGACTGTGGAATATAACCAAAATAATGCTTTTTTCACAATAGGAGATATTCATCTGGTTTGTAGATTAGTGGAAGGAAAGTACCCTAACTATGAAGCTGTTATCCCTAAAGAGAACCCTAATAAATTAACTATAGATAGAAGTTTACTTTTAAATTCAGTAAAGCGAGTATCTATTTTCGCGAACAAAACGACTCACCAAGTTAACCTTAAACTTGCAGGGAGTTCCTTAAATATATCCGCGGAAGACTTAGATTTTGCAAATAAAGCCGATGAAAAGTTAACTTGTAGTTACTCTGGTGAAGACATGGAGATTGGTTTCAACTCAAAATTTCTTATCGAAATGCTTAATAATATTGATACCGACGAGGTTTCAATAGAAATGAGTGATCCTAGCCGAGCGGGAATTATTCTTCCGGAAAGCACTGAGACCTTTAATGAAGATATATTGATGCTTGTTATGCCTGTAATGGTTAACTAAATTGATTACCAAACACACATTTAACCTCATCAAATGATGAGGTTTTTTTTTGATTGATCTATGAAATTTTTAGTCGTTGTTTTTTGTTTATTTTTTTCATCTCTTAGCAGTCAACATCTTCTACCCCAGCCAAGCACTTACAATAAAAACGTTGGGAAATTTGTGGTATCCCCACAAACTTATGTTTACCTGAAACATTCATCCGAAGATTTAAAAAAGTACACTGAGCGATTTATTCGTAGACTACAAAATCGATCTGGAATTACATTAGAATCACTTGTAACTCAAGACACCAGTCATACTCATGAAATAATAATTTCTTACACAAAAAATATTGATCAACTAGAGCTTCATATAGATGAAAGCTACACTATTCAAGTTACACCAAACAAAATCTCCATTGAATCCCCTACTAATATTGGTGTTTATCGGGCAATGGAAACACTTTTACAACTTGTTAAAACAAATGAAAAAGGTGCATACATAGGCGCATGTACAATAACAGACCAACCAAGATTCCCATGGCGAGGTTTGCTCATTGACGTATGTAGGCATTGGATCCCCCTTGAAATTATCCTTCAAAACATCGATGCAATGGCCGCGGTAAAAATGAACGTTATCCACTTGCATCTTACCGAAGACCAAGGGTTTAGAATTGAATCAAAAAAATTCCCTCTTTTACATCAACTTGGCAATGATGGGAATTACTATACGCAAGATGATATTAAAAAAATTATTCAATACGCAAAAGAACGCGGGATCAGAGTTATTCCTGAAATAGATATTCCTGGACATTCCACCAGTTGGTTAGTGGGTTATCCTAGGTTAGCTTCAATAGAACGAGATTATGAGGTAGCTACCCGTTTTGGCTTATTTAAAGGATCGATTAACCCAATAAATGACTATTCTTATAATTTTCTTGATACGCTTTTAACAGAGATTTGCGCCCTTTTTCCAGACCGTTACTTTCACATTGGCGGGGATGAAAACAATGGGTTAGATTGGGAGGCAAATCGAAAAATCCAGAAATTCAAGATAAAAAACGAACTATTAAGTAATCAGGAACTACAAGCGTATTTCAATCGGAAAATACTGGATATTCTTTCGAGAAATAAAAAAATCATGGTGGGATGGGATGAAATATTTGACGCTGAACTCCCAAATACCATTGCTATTCAGTCTTGGAGAGGAAAAAAATCATTGTACAAGACTGCTGAAAGTGGCTTCGAGAGTATTTTATCCAATGGATATTATTTAGATAAGGTTCAACCTTTATCTCATTATTATAAAAATGATCCTGTTCCTGTGAATGCAGTGATTAGCCCTAAAGCTCAAAAGATGATCCTGGGCGGAGAAGCTACTATGTGGACAGAGCTGACAGACCACACAAATATAAATTCAAGAATTTGGCCATCAACATTAGCACTAGCAGAACGTCTTTGGAGTACCCCTTCTAATTGTAATACAAAATATTTTTATGAAAAAGTTCCTTACATATCAAATCAACTTCAAGAATTTGGATTGAATCACATCTCGTTTCAAGCTACAAAATTGAAACAAATGTCTCATCATTTCACGATTTCAGAATGGAAGCCATTTATTGAAATTTTAGAACCTGTTAAAGGATATAAAAGACATGGTTACATGAAGAATAATACTACAAACTATAATACAACAGCATCGTTTAATCGAATAGTTGATGCATGTTATGTTGAAAGTTTTCAGGCAAGACAATTTAACGAATATGTTAAAGTAAACTGCAAGGATGGCTTTTGCAAATCAAAAGACAAAATAATGATATGGCTCTCAGCTTGGGTAGAGGCAACAGGTCACTTCCATAAAATTAGTAAAGAATCACCACAACTTTTTGAACTTCATTTCTATGCAGCCCATGTTCAAGAGCTTTGTGAATTAACATGGCAAAAGTTAAACAGTCCTGGAGAGTTTTCAAATATCAATCTGGAAAGGAGTCATCAACTTATTGACTTAATAGAGAATTTCAATACTGATGTGTATTTTGCACCAATAGAAGGATTGAAATTAATTCTGAATAAAAATGAGCAGTAATCTTTGAGAGATTGAAACAATAAAAAAGCCATGTGAAGACATGGCTCTTGAATAAAACAGTATCGTTGTTGTTATAATAACTTTTCTAACTTTTCAGCTAAAGCAGCTTTAGGAGCAACACCTAATTGCTTATCAACTACTTCTCCATTCTTTAAAAATAAGATAGTTGGTATATTTCTAATCCCATATTTAGCAGAAATTTCATTATTAGAGTCCACATCTAACTTTCCTACAACAGCTTTACCTTCATAATCATTGGCTAATTCTTCAACAATTGGTCCAACCATTCTACATGGCCCACACCATTCTGCCCAAAAATCAACCATAACTGGCTTATCACTGTTTACTGCTAGCTCCTCAAAATTTGCATCTGTTAATTCTATTGCCATACATCGAAAGTTTTTAGATCTTTAATCGTCTTGTAAATTTAACGTTTAAAAGTGAAACTTCATCTTGTTCTATCGAATTTGTACACTGAAATGTACTTTTTGTTAATAATTTTAACACAATTAAGGTTAATTGAACTTATACGACCCTTTTAAAATAAAATCTTTTGCTAAATCTGATGAGATATCCTGTTGCTCTTCATACATGGTAGTTTGATATTCATCCAATGCATCCAGAAGCTTTTTTAATTTTTGAGTTTGATCTTTATCCAAAAATGAGAGTTCCAGAAGAACATCAATTTCTTTTAACACAGAATTATATTGATTTTTAGTCTTGATTTTCATTTAAAAGGCTTTTTATGTTAATTACGTTTTTTACATAAAAAAAGTTTAAGAAAAAACAATTCATTCTAATTGGAATCAATGACAATAATGATTAACTGATCGAACACAAAAATCCAAGCTAAAAAAATGAGAACTGAATGCTAATCAATCTTTATCATTGCCATTCATCTGACGTTTTAAACGCTCCTCATCCTTCAAACGACCTTGAAGTTTAGTAAGATAAACTTTCGCTTTTTTATTTCCAGCATACATCGACTCCTTTGCCCAGTTCACGGCTGTTTCATAGTCACCTTTTGCTTCATAACCTACTGCAAGATTAAATGCAGATCTACTCTTAACTTTTTGTTTCAATGTTGAATGAAATTCAGATTCCCATAAATCAATAGCGGCATCATAATTTTTTGACAACATTGATTTTTTTGCTTGTTTTAATTTGAATGAGCCTTTACCATAAAAATAACGAGTAAGATTAACCCGCGTAGGAGAAATTCTTCGCGCATATTGAATACCAAGATTTTGTGCACCCTGCTGAACTAAACCCTCTACTCTATTTTGATCATTATTTGCATCTAGTTCTGTTCTCCATGAAGTATTTCCACGCTGCGTAATCTGATCGTTGTAAACGTCTAATATTCGCTTCTCATTAGGATAATATATCCTCCAACCAATAAACACCTTGGCCCTTATATCAGATTCATATACTTTTTCTGTTACTCTTACACCATTAATAGTTCGCGTAACTTCTTTTGGAGTAATATTCTTATTAATATCAGAATCAAATGCTTCAATAACAATTAACGCCTCGGTATTATTTGCAGCACATATTTTTTCTACTTCCTCCCAACTTAACGGCTCTGCCATTGTCATTGTACCAGTTCCATAAAATTTTTCATTCATAATCACTTGTTTAATTGAAAATCGTGGAGATTTGCTTAACTCTAAAATTAATCCCGTAGATGAAAAATTAGCTGAACGCTGATCCAAACCAATTCGTTCTCCACTAACCATACCTTCCCAATTTTTTTTAAATCGTTTCCCTTTTGGAGCCTCGTGTCTTTGTACAACAGAAAAAGTTACGATTTCTGAAGGTATATCAATATCTGCAGGCCGAACAACATTCAATACGGTGGAATGCATACAAGCGCTAAAAAGAACTCCCATTAAAATGGAAAAAGCGATAAATTTTATAGTAGGAATCATGATTCGTTTTTTATTGTCTATTGATAAGCACTAACAAACAATTCTAATGCCAAATTACATATTTAATCAACTATATTTTTAGTAACAAAAATCTGTTAGTTATATTCTTTATAATTTTTAAACTTTATTTCACGATTAAAGTTATATTAACTAAATCAATCGCGAATTAATGACGAAAAAACTATTTGTACTAGATACATCGGTAATTATATATGATTACGATGCAATTAAAAATTTTGAAGAACATGATATTGCTATTCCAATTACTGTTCTGGAAGAATTAGATAATCTAAAGAAAGGGAACGACACCAAAAACTTTTCTGCTCGAGAATTTTCTCGATTTCTTGATCAAGCTTCAGGTAAACAATCTTTGCAAGAATGGATTCCAATTGATGGTAAAAACAAAGGTGAATTTACCATAGTAATGAATGAACTGAAAACCTCAGTAGATGCAATTGAAATTTTTGGAGACGATAAAGGAGATCATCGAATTCTTAATGCTGCTTTGTATTTAAAAGCTGAATATCCAAAAAGACAAGTAATTATGGTGTCCAAGGATATAAACCTAAGGATTAAAGCCAAATCACTTGACATTACTGCAGAGGATTATGAAACAGGTAAACTGAAAGACTCAGAAATTCAAGCCGATACTGTCCCAACAGGAAGATCTGTTATTGAAAATGTAGATACGAGCCTTATTGATGAGCTATATACAAAAGAAGAAGTAGAAAATACAGGAGTTGTCGATAAAAACGTGAACTCCAATCAATTTTTTGTTCTTAAAAACGGTAAGAAATCAGCACTGTCTTTTTTCAACAAAGAAAAAAACGCCTTATCAAGAGTAGAAAAAATCAATTGTTTTGGAATTAAACCAAAAAACGCGGAACAAGCATTCGCAATGGACGCTCTTACCAACCCTGATGTTAAACTGATTTCCATTCAAGGTGTTGCAGGTACAGGAAAGACACTTCTTTCTTTGGCTACCGCTCTTGCTCAACATCATGATTATCATCACATATTTTTAGCTCGACCTGTTGTACCACTCAGCAATAAGGACATTGGATATTTACCTGGCGATGCTGGTCAAAAGTTAAATCCGTACATGGAGCCTCTTTGGGATAATTTAAGCTTCATAAAAAATCAGTTTTCTTTTGACAATAGAGAATATTTGGAAATAGAGGAAATGCAAAGGATGGAAAAAATAGTTGTTTGTCCACTAGCCTATATTAGAGGTAGAAGCCTTTCAAATGTTTTTTTCATCATTGATGAAGCGCAAAACTTAACCCCTCATGAAATTAAAACCATTATTTCGAGAGCAGGTGAAAACACTAAAATTGTGTTTACTGGAGACGTTTTCCAAATTGACACACCATATTTAGATACTTATTCAAATGGTTTGTCTTATCTCATCGAACGAGCAAAAGAGCATCCTTTATACGCTCATGTAGCGCTTGAAAAAGGGGAACGCTCTGATTTAGCAAATCTTGCAAACGATTTATTATAATAGGAGGAACATTAAAATGGGCGACAGAATTCGCCCATTTTTTTTTATAAAACATCTTTTATTTGGCTCGCTTCTTTAGAACATTAACTACATCAGTCAATTTGTATCCTTTTGCTTGCAACAATACAAGATAATGAAAGAGTAAATCAGCAGACTCATTTAAAAATAATTCTTCGTTATCATCTTTCGCCTCAATAACAACCTCAACAGCTTCTTCCCCAACTTTTTGTGCTACCTTATTAATTCCCGATTCAAAAAGAGACTTTACATATGATGTTCCTTCGTCTGCATTCTTTCTTGATGAAATAGTTTCCTCTAAAGACTTAATAAACCCAAGTGAATCAGGTTCATTCTCTTCTGCCCAACAGGTCCCATCACCTTTGTGGCAGGCAGGTCCCACTGGATTCACTAATATTTTCAATGTATCATGATCACAATCATTTAAAATGGAAACCACATGCAAAAAATTTCCACTCTCCTCTCCTTTCGTCCATAATCGATTTTTACTTCGTGAAAAAAAAGTAGCTTTCCCTGTTTCCTTGGTTTTATCAAATGCCTCTTGATTCATGTACCCTAACATCAACACATTTTTAGTTTCAGCATCTTGAATAATAGCTGGTACCAAACCATCTCCTTTGGAAAAATCGATTTTCATAATTTAAATTTACGCTAATTTACATTAACTATATTAGATAACAGAAAGCATTTATACTTACTTCATGAAAGATAACATCTTTCCAAGTGCAGTCAATATTGTTTTCTCAACTACACGATCTCTTATTTTACCCATTTGATATCGTTCACTTACCACCCCATGTGGAGTAGCGATTCCTATCCAAACAGTACCTATAGGTTTTTCCTCTGAACCCCCAGTAGGCCCAGCAATTCCTGAAGTGGCTATCGCGTAATCTGTACCGAACATTTTTTGTGCACCCAATGCCATTTGCTCCACACACTCTTGGCTTACAGCCCCTTGAGTAGAAAGTGTGTTATCAGTGACCCCTAGAAGCGTTTTCTTTACATTATTTGCATAAGCGACTGTACTCCCAATGAAATAGCGGGAGGCACCAGAGACTGATGCAATCCTTGCAGCTAAAGCACCTGTTGTGCAAGATTCTGCCGTGGATATTGTACACCCCTTTTCCAATAGTTTTGTACCCAAGACTTCCTCAACACTTACCTCCTCTCTCGCATACACTTCTGCTGAAACCTTTGCTTCAATTTGATCAAATAGATGATCGATAGTTTCTTCAAGGATATTTTTTTGCTCTCCTCTGGCAGTTAACCTCAACTTCACCAAACCTGGAGATGGTAAATACGCAATTTTAACATGTTCAGGAAGGTTATTCTCAATATCTCTTATTTCCTCAGCAATATAAGATTCGCCAAGACCTAAGGTCATCATTGTTTTATGCACAATTACAGGCAGATTGAACCTTTCAATGACTCTGGGAAATACCTCATATTCCATCAAATACTTCATTTCATAAGGAACACCTGGCATACTTACAAAAACAGTATTGTTTTTTTCCATCCACATTCCAGGGGCCGTACCAACCTTATTTAATAGCATTGTACACTCTTTTGGAACTAAAGCCTGTAAGCGATTAATTGGTAACATTGGACGCTTATAGCGTTTAAAAAAATTCTCTACATGCTCTAATGCCTCTTTGTTCTCAACAAGAGGGACATTAAAATAGTCTGCAAATACTTTTTTTGTAATATCATCTTTCGTGGGACCCAAACCTCCAGTTAAAAGCACTATAGATGCTCTTACTGATGCATAGTCAAGCGCCGACTTTATCGCATCTCCTTTATCTGAAATAGTAAGAACCTCAGTGACTTCAACACCAATCTTGTTGAGCTCCTTTCCCATCCAACCCGCATTAGTGTTAATCGTTTGACCAATAAGCAACTCATCACCTATACTAACAACAATACAATTTATCATTTTAAAGAATTATAAAATATTTCGATGGTATGCAATGCTTTTCTACCTGTTCCATCTTTTATTTGATGCCTACATGACGTCCCAGGCGCTGCAATAATTACATCAATTGGCTGCTTTCGAACCGTTGGAAATAACACCAGCTCTCCAACTGCCATACTCACATCATAATGTTCTTTCTCATATCCAAAGCTTCCTGCCATACCACAACATCCACTAGGTATATTATGAACAGTATAATTTTTAGGAAGCCCAAGAAATCGCTTGGAATGCACTACACTGGACAGTGCTTTTTGATGACAATGTCCATGGAGTTTAATTAATTTTTTTTCTTCAGTAAACAGGTCTTCAGTTAACACTCCATCTTCAACGAGCTTCCCTAAAAACTCATCCATTAAATAGGTGTTTTTTGCAATCTTTTGAGCAGCCTCATGATCTTTACCAGATGTTAAATCAAGATATTCGTCACGGAATATTAGTATTGAACTTGGCTCAATTCCAATTAAAGGAGATTTTTCTGAAACGAGATCTTTAAGAATATGTATGTTATCAATAATTGGTTTTTTTGCTTTAGCAACTAAACCTTTGCTTAACCATGTTCTTCCGCTCTCTTTTACCTGTGGCGCAATAACTTCATAACCTAATTTAGCTAAAGATTTAATAGCTACTTTCCCTTCGTGATCATCATTGTAATTTGTAAACTCATCAATAAAGAAAATCACCTTTCCTTTAGTCGGAGCAGGAAATCCAAAATTAGATGGTTTATTTTTCTTGTAGAACTTCTCCACAGTTTCAGAAGCGATCTTGGGAATAGGTCTTTGTTTTGCAAATCCAGTGATTCCTTTAATCATATTCCCTATGGCATTATCGCCATTTACAAAATTGTATACACTTGGGACAATTGCTCCTAATTTATTGGTGGAATTAACATTAGCGATAATCTTAGTCCTTAACGGAATAGGATTATCCTTGTAATATTGTTCGTAAAATTCTGCTTTCAACTTAGCAACATCAACATTGGAGGGACATTCCTTTTTACATCCTTTGCAGCTCAAGCATAAATCCATCACCTCCTTAATTTCATCGCTGTCAAATTTATTCGGCTTTTCAGAATTGGTTAATATCTCTCGCATGATATTGGCACGTGCCCTTGTGGAATCTTTTTCATTTTTAGTAGCCATAAAACTTGGACACATTGTTCCTCCACTTAATTCACTTTTTCTACAATCACCCGAACCATTGCATAACTCCGCTGCTCTTAATATTCCTTGATTTTTGGCAAATGAGAATTCTGTTTTAAATACTGGCGTATCTTGCCCTGGTTGATATCTTAAACTTGTATCCATAGGGGGAGCATCCACAATCTTATTTGGATTGAAAATATTCTTTTTATCCCAACTTCGTTTAACTGACCTTAATAGTTGATAGTTTTTAGAACCAATCATCTGCTCTATAAATTCGGCTCTCAACCTACCATCTCCATGTTCACCACTCAAGGAACCTTTGTATTTTTTAACAAGGGCAGAAATATCCTCGGCAGATTTTCTAAACAACTCATGCCCCTCTTTTGTTTTCATATTCAAAACCGGTCGCAAATGAATTTCACCACTACCTGCATGGGCATAATGAACACATTTTTGCCCATACCCTTCCATGATTACATTAAATTCTGCAATAAAATCAGGTAAATCTTGAACATCAACTGCAGTGTCTTCAATAACAGGTGCTGCATTATCATCACCAGGAATATTTGCTAACAAACCAAGACCTGCTTTTCTCAAGGTAAGGGCCTTTTTGATATCTCCTCCATATAGTACTGGAAAGTCATACCCTAAACCAGCCTCCTTATAACTAGCTTCTAATTCTTTAATCGCTTTTTCTAGTTCCTCTTTAGAGTCTCGATGAAGCTCAACCATTAAAACAGCCTTTGGATCACCATTTACAAAAACTCTATTTTCTCTTTGTTCAATATTAGATTTTGTACACTCAAGCACAATATCATCCATTAGTTCAACCTGAGAAGGATTATGCTTAAGCGCGACTAGTGTTCCTCGTAAAGAAGCATCTATCGAGTCAAAATGAGGACACATCATGGCCACATCTTTTGGAAGAACTGGGACGCAATTAATCTTTATTTCGGTAATTAAGCAAAGTGTTCCCTCAGAGCCTGCAATCAACTTACAAAAATTGAAGGGTTTTCCATTTGGATTAAAAGGTTCAGTATCTGTGAGAAGATCAATCGCATAGCCCGTATTTCTTCTGGGAATAGATTTTTTAGGAAATTCACGTTCAATCTCTTCTCTGTTTTCCTTATTTCCTAAAAGCGTATTTATTTCAGCATATATCTCCTGTTCAACTTCTCCTACAGCATCATAACCATTAACTTTATTATGAAACTCTTCAATTGACAAATCTTTAAAAACTGTTTTCGTTCCATCAGACAGGATAGCTGTAACCTCTAATAAATGATCCCTTGTGGAACCATAAATAACCGAACGCGCTCCACAAGCATTGTTCCCTACCATCCCTCCAATCATACACCGTGAGGATGTTGAAGTTTCTGGACCGAAAAACAAACCATGTTTAGCCAAAAAGGTGTTGAGGTCATCGCGAATCACGCCAGGTTGAACTTTTACCCAATTTTCTTCCTGATTCAATTCAATAATTGAGCGAAAATGAACCGAAACATCAACAATAATTCCATTACCAACTACTTGTCCTGCTAAAGATGTTCCTGCTGTACGAGGAATAATAGAGGAATTGTTCTTACGAGCGAAATTAACCAGTTCAAACAAATCTTGTTCAGTTTTAGGGATCGCGACTGCAAGTGGCATTTCACGATATGCTGATGCATCTGTGGCATATAATGTCCTCATCACCTCATCATAGTGCAACTCACCTTTTAACTTACTCTTCAGTTCTTCTAATTTTTTAATGTCCATTTTCTATTGGAATTATATCACAAAAATAACCAATTTCCATGAAGCAAGGTCTTCTAGATGTTCATATTAATCTATAAGATCTTCTTTCTTTTTACACCAAAACAAAACACGTATTTAACATCGTAATGCACGTATAAAATAACACCTACCCCCTAGTATAATTGGTAGTATTTTAAGGAATTGATGTTTCCCATTCAATTTCATTATTTTTGGATGCGCATGAAAGGAATTAATATTAAAAATAAAAAGGCAACATTCAATTTTGAGCTTCTCGACAAACTAGTAGCAGGTATTGTATTGAAAGGAACTGAAATTAAATCCATTCGAAATGGAAAAGCGAATTTAAATGAAGCCTTTTGTGCTGTTATCAATGGAGAGCTCTTTATAAAAGGAATGCATATTTCACCATATGAATTTGGAACCCATGAAAACCATGAGGCAAAGGCTGATCGGAAGTTACTTGCAAAGAAAAAAGAAATAAATAAGTGGGATGCCAAAACAAAAGAGAAAGGTTTAACAATTGTTCCGTTAAGGCTTTTCTTATCCGATAAAGGGCTTGCGAAAATAGAAATTGCGTTGGCCAAAGGAAAAAAAACACATGACAAAAGAGAATCTTTGAAAAAAAAGGATTCTAATCGTGAAATAGCTAGAATCAAGTCGGGTAAGTTTTAATGGATTTTTTTGAATCAGTAAAAAATCGAATTGATAAACAGGCAAAAATCACTGCTGTATCCTCATATAGCTTTATTATTGAAACGAATAGTATTAAAATACATTATGTCACGGTTGTCAATTTTGAAGAGGTCTCCTACAGATTGTTGGTACAGAATCTTATTGCCCAATACGCATTTTTTGTAACCATCTTTGAAGATCAATTTAATCATGCGCCATCTAAGATTATTGAACGATTAAACTACCACTCTGGAAAGTCGATTCGGATTCATGGTAGAAATACACAAGTTGAAAAGATTGATAAACCTACTGCTTTTTCATTCCTGGAAAAAAATCATAGTAATGTAGCGCTTAAAGCGAAATACAATTTTGCTTTAAAGGATAAAAACGGGCAGTTTGTAGCGGTAGCCTGTTTTGGCCAGGTAATTAGAATGCGATCAGGATCAATATCATCAGAACTCATTCGATTCTGCAATTTGTCGGGAACAAGAGTTGTTGGTGGATTAACTAAATTGATTAGTCATTTTCAAAAGGTCTTTGAACTTGATGAATTAATGACATATTGTGATTTGGAATGGAGCGATGGATCTAACTTTATAAATCTGGATTTTTCTAAAATAAGCACCTCTGCTCCTACTCGGTTTGTTATTAATTTAAACACCTGGGAAAGAACTCATATCGCCAAACCTTATAAAAACAATGCTTCCACTCAATTGAATCAAAACCATGTTAAAACCGTTGAAAATCTAGGATCAATTAAATTCATCAAATATTTCAATGATTAAACTTCCAGTTATAATAGGTCCAACAGCAAGTGGTAAAACTAAATGTGCTGTCCATTTAGCGAAAGAAATAAATGGAGCGATCATTTCTGCTGATTCCCGACAGGTTTATAAAAAGATGGATATTGGAACAGGAAAAGATATAAGCGAATATACTGCCCATGGAATTAAAGTCCCTTATCATTTAATTGATATTTGCGAACCTGGAGAAAAGTACAACATCAATTTGTTTTATCACGATTTTGTAAAATCACTTTCTGTTATTAAATCTCAAGGTCAATTACCAATTTTATGTGGTGGTAGTGGATTGTATGTGCAAACAGCCTTGGAAGGAAATGAATTATCATCCATACCAACTAATCATACACTTCGGGAACATTTAAAAAAATCAGATCGTTCTGAATTGAAAAAACAATTCAACGCTATAAATCCTAAATTAAAGAAAAAGCTAGACTCCTCTTCTGTAAAAAGATTAATTCGAGCACTTGAAATAGATGATTACTTAAAATCAAATCCTTATCCGAAACTACCAAAAACTGACATTGCCCCAATAATTATAGGTATTGATATATCCAGAGAGGAGCGTCGCCGAAAAATTTCAATCAGACTAAAAGATCGTCTCGAAAATGGAATGATTGAAGAGGTTCAAGAATTACTGAAATCAGTAAGCAATGAAGACTTAAAATATTACGGTTTAGAATACTTATTTGTAACAGAGTACCTTGAAGGGCAATACGACTTTAATGAACTTTTCCGAAAACTCGAAATTGCTATTCATCAATTCAGTAAACGTCAAATGACATGGTTTCGTAAAATGGAAAAGGATGGATATAGAATTCATTGGATTGAAGCCCATCTTACAACTGAGGAAAAAACTCAACGAATAGTATCAGTCTTGTAGAGATTAAATTCTATCAACAGTCTTTTTTTAAAAAAACTTAAAAAAAACATTTATCGTTCGGATATTATATTTATCATTGTCAATAGAAACATTTCTGTGTGTCTTACAGAAAATTTTTCCAAGTTTTTTCATAGTGAAAAAGTACAAAAATCAACAAATTATATATGTATAGCATTTTGGATTTAAACAAAAAGCTTGTTGCTGACATTCGTGAGATAGCAACTGTTTTGGATATTAATGGCGCAGACAAAATGAAAAAGTCTAAGTTAATTGAAGCCATTCTTGATGAACAAAATAAACATCAGGACTCCGATGCATCACAAGCGTCAGAAGCCTCAGAAAACACTGAAGTAAACAAGGAGGAGCCGAAAAAGAAAAGAAAAAGAGTTCGTGTTGAAAAAAAGGAAAATTCTTCTCCTGAATCAGCTCAACACGTAAATGAAGCATTCACCCCCCCTGTTGCTGAGGCAGACGATTCAAGTGAAGAGCGATTTGATAAAATAGAGCCTTCAGATAAAGAGGAAAAAATCGAGCGAAAGGATAAAGAAGACCGAAAAGATAAAGACGATCGAAAAGATAAAAGAGATCGCTTTAATCGTGATAACAATGATAAAAAATCCTCTGAACCACTATACAATTTTGATGGACTTGTAGATAGTGAAGGAGTTTTAGAAACTATGCCTGACGGGTATGGCTTTTTGAGATCATCTGATTTTAATTACCTTACTTCACCCGATGATATTTATGTATCTCAAACTCAAATCAAATTATTTGGTTTGAAAACAGGTGATACAGTTGTAGGTATGATTAGACCTCCCAAGGAAGGTGAAAAATACTTTCCTTTAGTTAAAGTAAAAGAAATCAATGGAAGAGAACCCGACGTTGTTCGAGATCGTGTCCCATTTGATTATCTCACTCCCCTTTTCCCAGAAGAAAAATTCACGCTTGTAAAAGGACAAAAGCAATCCATGTCTATGAGAATCCTAGATATGTTTGCACCTATTGGTAAAGGACAAAGAGGATTAATAGTATCTCAACCGAAGTCTGGTAAAACCATGTTGCTTAAAGAAGTTGCAAACTCTATTGCCGCAAATCATCCTGAAGTTTACATGATTGTTTTACTTATTGATGAACGACCTGAGGAGGTAACTGATATGGCGCGTTCAGTAAATGCGGAAGTTGTAGCTTCTACTTTTGATGAACCAGCTGATAAGCACGTGAAAGTTGCTAATCTTGTTCTAGAGAAGGCTAAAAGAATGACAGAGTGTGGACACGACGTTGTTATTTTACTCGATTCGATCACGCGTTTAGCACGAGCTTACAATACTGTTTCACCGGCATCAGGAAAAGTTCTATCTGGAGGTGTTGATGCAAATGCGCTCCACAAACCAAAAAGATTCTTTGGAGCTGCTCGTAAAATTGAAAATGGTGGATCGTTAACAATTCTAGCAACGGCACTGGTTGACACCGGATCTAAAATGGATGAAGTAATCTTTGAAGAATTTAAAGGAACTGGAAACATGGAACTTCAGCTGGATAGAAAACTTGCTAACAAGCGTCTTTACCCGGCAATAGATCTTAACTTATCATCAACACGTCGTGATGACTTATTAATGGAACCACACGCAATTAAGCGTATATGGGCATTAAGAAAATTCTTGGCAGACATGACTGCTCAAGAGGCAATGGAGTTCTTGCAAGAGAGAGTTCGCCATACTCAAAACAACGAAGAGTTCTTAATTTCAATGAATAGTTGATATTGAAAATAATATTTTTAAAAAGGCCTCCAAATTGGGGGCTTTTTTGTTGAAATAAATCATTATTCTTCACTATTTCAAATTAACTTTATACTACCTGAGGAAATATTTGGTTTTATCATGAAAGAAAATAAATTTTTAATCTTAGGGTGTTTGATCATTACGTTTTTGCTGTATTTTGTTACATATACATCCACAGAAGATCAATCTGCCTTTAATGAACTTAGCCAAGAGGAAATCGCCTTCTTTTTTAACACTCTTGATGATAAACAAAAAGAGGGAATTGCCATTACAATGCAAGATTCCTTGAAAAAGAAATTCTTTGAAGACACTTCAGCTTTCAATAAAATTGTAAAAATGCCTCTTCAAACCTACACAACGTTTCAAAAAATTAGTCAACAAAGTCTTAGTATTGAAGAAACACTTCATTTCTACAGACGTTTATTTCTTCTATTGTTCCTTGTATTAGGGTCCTACATAACATTTACCAAAAAATATAAATTCAACATTACGTTCCAGAAGGCCATGTATAACAATGTGCTTTTGAGTTTAATATTTTCGCTTTTCTGTATTTTCTCCTTTATTCTTACCCAAGCCTTGAGAGGAACAACTAACGGTCCCTCCTTCTTGATTCAATTTGCTTTTGCACACTTTATAGAGGTATTAAAGTCAACACTGATTTGGTTTGTTCTGGTTAGTTTTTTTATTTATTTCAACCCTCAAAATATCGATTGGTACAAGAGAAGAATGGAAAAGAAAAAGAAGAAACTTGAAAAGCAGAACAATGAATAGAATTGAAATAAACTCAATAAATTGTGTTTTTTCAATTCTATTAATCACCTATTTCAATAGCTAACAAAAGGTTTACACATATAAACGTGCGCCGTTTAAAAATTTATTATATATTAGGGCGCAGAATGAAATTGAGTAGTTGAAAATTAAAAGGTAAACAATGGATAACAATGAATTTGGACGTGACAGAAGAGATGAAATCTTTTCTAAAGCGGTTAGAGCAGGTAAGAGAACTTATTTCTTTGATGTAAAAGCAACAAAAGGTGATGATTACTATTTAACCATTACTGAAAGTAAAAAGAAATTCGCAGAAGATGGAAATTTCCATTTCGAAAAGCATAAGCTTTTCCTCTACAAGGAAGATTTTGAAAAATTTGCAACTGGTTTGAAAGAAGCTGTTGACTTTATTCAAGAAGAAAAAGGTGTGTACGAAGGGTATGAAGGTGAAGAATCTACAAGTAATAAATACGAAACCGCAGTTGAATTTGATGACTTAGGTTAAATATAACAGTTAAAAGAAGTAAAAAGCCATTCTTAATGAATGGCTTTTTTTATAGGGTTATTTTTGTTTGAAATCTTGCTCTTCATGCACAAGAAATAATTAATTTTATATTATGTCTGCAATAATGCAATTTGCAATATTCCCTATTGATAAAGGAGATCATATTGGCGAATACGTTTCAAAAGTGATCAATTTCATTAAAGTATCTGGATTAAACTACGAATTTGGACCTATGGGAACAACAATTGAAGCAGAAACTGTTCCCGAGCTATTAAAAATAGTTGAAGAGGCCTATGAAATTATGGATCCTATTTCTGATCGGATATATTGTGTAATGAACATGGATTACAATAAAAACAAAACAGATTTGATTAATAAAAAAAGGGAATCAATCGAAAAAAGGATTGGTAAAGTTTAATATGTTTTTCACCCTTTCCAAAATACTCACCTTTCTTCTATCCCCTTTTACGTATATCTTCCTTTTTATTTTATGGGCTTATTTTACTAAAAAAAGCAACAGAAGAAGAAAACTACTTTTATTCACGGTAATTTTCATCTTCATTTTTGGAAATCGATTTATTTTAGATGAGTGCGTCCGTTTATGGGAAATGCCTATTTCTGATAACACTTCCAAGCATTATGATGTTGCAATTATTCTTTCTGGAATGATTGAATACGATGCAAAAAATGACATCAAAAAATTCAATAGTAATGCAGATAGACTTTTACAAACACTTCCTAAACTCTGTAAAAATGAAATTGATTATGTATTATTTTCTGGAGGAAGCGGAGATATTTATCATCCAGAGAACAAAGAGTCGCTCCTATTAAAAGAATATTTAGAATCTATTCAATGGAATACAAGCCGTTGGTTGTTCGAATCTAAATCGAGAAACACGTATGAAAATGCACTTTACTCTGCGGAATTACTAAAAAGTAAGTTTCCTGATTTAAGTCAAAAAAAAATATTACTCATAACCTCATCTGGACACATGAGACGAAGCATAGCTTGCTTTAAAAAACAAAATATCCACGTTGAATATCTATCTACAAATCGATTTTCGGGCTCTCGGAAATTTGAGTTTCAACATTGCTTCATTCCGCAAACTAATGTATTTAACGCTTGGACACATCTCGGACATGAGGTTATTGGCTACCTCAGCTATAAATTCACTGATAAGATATAGTTCAAGTTCTACACCAATCTTAAATTTAAATATTACTTTTGCAACTAAATTGGTTGGGGAACACTTTTGTGTTAACCATTAAAAGGGAATGCTGTGAGATTCGGCAACAGTTCCCGCTGCTGTAAGCTTTTAAAAAATTAAGCAAATAGCCACTCTTTAATAAAGGGGAAGGCGCTTAAAATATGGAAGTAAGTCAGAATACCTGCCAATCATAAATAAACGATGTGCTTGCGGTGAACGAGTTTTCTGATGTAATTCAGCTTCCATACGGAAGTACTCTCCTCTTATATCACATCATAATTATTAACTAATATAAAATATTAATTATGAAAAAAAATGTACTCACTTTAGCTTATATTGCATTCGGGATAAATGCATTGGCTACTGGTTATGATGATGGATTTTCAGCCATCAGTAAAGACTCAAGTATTATTAAATCTTGGGCAACAGGAATTGAAATCCACAGAGGATTAGTTGACATTGCAGATCCTACAGCAATGGATAACGACACAAACGCTGCATCTTTTGGGCATGCATCAAACGCTTTAGGCAACGCATCAGGTAATTCAACAGATGTAGTTAGTTTAGGAGATGCTGGATGGGCAACTTTAACTTTTTCAAAACCTATTGTTAATGGTAACGGTCCTGATTTTGCTGTATTTGAAAATGGGTTCGAATGGGAGGGCGCTACATTCGGTGAACTTGCTTTTGTGGAGGTAAGCTCCGATGGTATCAATTTCACAAGATTCCCATCTCACTCGTTAATTCAAGACACACTTCAACTTGGTGGTTTCGAAGGATTCGATCCTAAAGAAGTAAACAACCTTGCAGGTAAAGATATAGCTGGCTACGGAACTCCTTTTGATTTAGAAGAGTTAAAAAACAGCCCAAATTTAGATGTAAACAATATCAGATTTGTTAAGTTAATTGATGTTATTGGAACAATCGATTCGCAATATGCTTCTTTAGATACAGCTGGAAACATAATCAATAATCCATACAGTACACCTTATGCTTCATCGGGATTCGATTTAGATGGTATTGGGGTTATTAATCAAAAAGAAGAACCTAATGAAATCATAAATCTTGCTGATGTTGCATTAGGAGAGAATGGTGTTTTCAATGGTACTTCTGAAGATGGTGATTCTTCATTTGAATCTGGGTTATTATCGTTTAACTACTCTAATACAGGCTTCTGGAATGGTTTCGCTGCATCAAATCATCAAGATGACACTACAGCTGGTTGGGCTAACGATAAAAGCGCAATAACAGCAAGTGGAATTGATAGCATTGGTGACACTTACGGGATTTGTAACGGTTCTGACAAAACTGCTTTTTTTACAAACGGAGGGGCACATAAAGTAAATGGAATGTATGTTACAAACTCTACTTACGCTACACGTTCAATGCAACAAGGGGATTCCTTTGCAAAAAAGTTTGGTGGAGAATCAGGGAATGATAAAGATTACTTCTTACTTAAAATCTGGGGAACTCAATTAAATGGAGAAGCTACAGAAGACACAGTAAACTTCTATTTAGCTGATTTTAGGTTTGATGATAATTCTGAAGATTACATCGTAACTAATTGGAGATATGTTGACTTAACTTCTTTAGGAGCTGTAACCGAATTAAACTTTGCATTAAGCTCATCGGACAATGGAGATTGGGGAATGAATACTCCTGCATATTTTGCTTTTGATAACATTAATGTAACAAAAGACTTCTCTCCTACTTCAAACTTATCTATTCCAGACGTAACAGCTAGTCAAGAAGCAATCGATACTGTTATAGACTTAACTGGATGGTATAGTGATGCAGACAATGATGATGATTTAATTGAATACTCGATTAAAAGCTCAGATAGTTCTTTATTTTCAGCTGAAATAACTAACAATGAACTATCAATCACATTTAATGACAGTTTATCAGGAACTGCTGATTTAATTGTTGAAATTAAGTCAAATGGTCAAACTATTTTAGATACAATCAGTATTGAAGTTTCTAACGGTAATTCTTTAGAAGAAATTGTTGCTAACGCTAAACTATACCCTAACCCAGCTATAGATAACTTTTTAATTGAAGGAATTCAAAACGGTGTAGCCGTTGACGTTATTATTTATAGCTCAAACGGTCAAGTTGTATTAACACAAAACAACTATTTAAACAATACTAGAATGGATGTTTCTAGTTTAGCTCCAGGAATTTATCAAGTTAAGATTGGTTCATCAACTCAAAAATTGATAATCAAATAATTCTACTCATAAAATAAAAGCTGGTAAAGAGAATCTCTTTACCAGCTTTTTTCTATGCGATTAAACGTAATCATCATATTAATACTAATATTGGCATCTACTTTGGATGCTCAAACAACCTTAAGTGACACTATAATCAATATAGGACCAGTTCAAGTTGATCAGAACCACAAGTTAGTCACTCCTGAAAAATCTGGAATGCAAACTACTAAAGTTGACAGTTCAGTACTTGCTGAAAATACAGGAACAGATTTAGGAGAACTTCTTAACTCCAACAGTCCAGTATTTATTAAAAGTAACGGTCGGGGGGCAATGTCTACAGCTTCATTCCGAGGAACAGCAAGTTCACATACTCAAGTAAGCTGGAACGGAATAAACCTTAATTCTCCACTTTTGGGAATGGTGGATTTTTCTCAATTACCAGTTTTTGCTTTTGACGAAATTGAAATCTTTCACGGAGGTGCTTCTGTTGAAAATAGTTCAGGAGGTCTTGGAGGAGCTATTCTTTTAAATCAAGCTTCTAATTGGGACACGTTAAATCACTTTAGCTATAACCAAGGGATTGGAAGCTATTCAACTCACCATGAATTAATTAAATGGGATATTGGAAATAAGAAGTGGAATTGGCAGAGTAAAATATTCAATATTCAATCCGCAAACGACTATACTTTTATAAACAGAGCTATTGGAGATTTAAACCCTCAAACTGGACAAATCGAAAACCCTTTAGACACTAATCACAATGCTCAATATGGACTAAAAGGGACTATGCAAGCCTTTCATTTTAAACCTAAAAAAAACCAGGTTATAAGTCTTTTTCAATGGAATCAAATTAATGATCGATTAATTCCAAGAGCAACGAGTTATGAAGGACCTAACAACGACAATCTAAATAGACAAGTCTTAAATGATAGCAAAACTCAATTAAAATGGAAAGGCCATTTTAATTATAATATTATAGATGTAACTACTAGTTTCACAAACCAAAACTCTAGTTACTTCGTAAAAAACAATGTTAACGGCTTAGGTGAAATACCAGTTATAGCTTCAATCATTCGTCAAAACTCAAGTTTCAACCGTGTTACGTACGAAAATCAAAAATGGAATAATTGGAGATTTAAAATAGATATAAAAGTGGATTATCATGTTTTATCAGGGGAAGACACTGTTTTGAAGTCAACCTTCAAACACAATCGTTATGAAATTAAACCACTTGCTAGAATTAATTACTCCACAAAGCAATTATCTGCTCAAGCGTTATTCAGACAAGAATTTATCGATAACGAAAGAATGCCTTTCTTACCTTTCTTCGGAGTAGACTATCAGCCTTTGAAGAAAATACCATTCAAATTCACGGGGAATTTTTCTCGAAACTTTCGATACCCTACAATTAACGATTTATACTGGTCTCCTGGAGGAAACCCTAATTTACTTCCTGAACAAGGAAACACATTTGAATTAGGTTCAACTTATTTAAACCAAAAGGAAAGATACAAGGTCAAAATTCAACTTCATTATTTCTATAACGACATTAAAAAATGGATTCTATGGGCCCCATCTTTTAGAGGCTATTGGGAACCACAAAATCTGAATAAGGTTGTAAGTAAAGGACTTGAAACCAATGCAAACCTTGAGTGCATCAAAAACAACTGGAAATTGCAATGTAATATGGTATATGGCTATACTAAAGCCTTAAACAAACATGAAAAAGGAAGTGAAACCTATAACAAACAACTTGTATATATTCCAGTGCATAGCGGAAACATAAATCTTAGAATCACCTATAAAAACTATCATTTAAGATATCAACACAACAGTTACAGCGAAAGATTCACAACTTCGAGTAATGAGATTAATCAAAGAGATTGGCTTTACCCTTATTTCATGAACAGCATGGCTTTCGGATTAAACTGCAAATGGAAAAACTACAAGTTCCAATCTAATTTTCAAATTAATAATTTATTCAACGAAACTTACCACTCTATTTTATATCGTCCAATGCCAAAGCAGAATTATTTATTAACTCTTAGAATTAATTATCAAAAGTGAAGATTACTGTGGTCATATCAATCATACTCACATTTTTAAGTTGTATGGACGACAATCTTCTTTGGGATCAAGAGAGTTTTAATACGTCAACTTATTCAGGAGTTTTTATTGGTAACGAAGGAAACTTCATGGCCGATAATGCATCATTGTCTTTTTATGACTTTGATAGTTCAAAGGTAGTTAACGATATCTTTTACAAAGCAAATGGAATCAGATTAGGAGATGTTGCTCAATCTATTACGATCAAGGACAATCTAGCCTATATTGTGATGAATAATAGTGGTAAAATTCAAATAATGGACATCGACAGCTTTACGTTCAAAGGTAAAATCACAGGCCTAACCTCTCCTAGACACATCCATTTCTTATCGGATGAAAAAGCGTATGTATCAGATTTATACGCTCAAGCAATCTCAATAATCAATCCAGAAACAAAATCGGTGATTGGCTCAATCAACCTGAATAATGGCAACTCTCAATTCTTACAACATAGCTCAGAAAAAATGATTTCTTGGAAGAAATACGTTATTGTTAATTGCTGGAGCAGAGACAACAAAATTCTCTTTATTAATTCTGAAACCGATCAATTAATAGATTCTATTACTGTTGTAAGTCAACCCAACTCTATGGTAATAGACAACCAAGATCGATTATGGATATTAAGTGATGGCGGCTTTGAAGGCTCTAGCTATGATCATGTCAAAGGGGCCTTACAATGTTATGATTTGAGTTCAAAAGCTCAACTTTTCATTAAAGAATTTGAACTCGATGAAAGTCCTGGAGATTTAATTATAAATGAAAATCAAGACACATTGTATTTCATTAATCACGATGTATATAGAATACCTGCATCTTTGGTGGATACAACGCTCGAATTATTAATTAAATCTCCTTACACAGTTGGTAGCTCAGGTGGAATTAATGGAATTTCAATTAACCCAATCAACCATGAAATATTCATCTCAGATGCCGTTGACTACAGTGAGAAAGGTAAAGTTTATAGATATAATCAAGACGGCGTTTTAATTGATGAGTTTAAAACAGGAATTATCCCAAGTAGTTTTGCTTTTAAGCAATCTAATGAATAAGCCCAAAAGGCAATTCGTAATTTAGTGGTATATGACAATTTGCCACTACAGAGGTTAACTTTTTTATAACTAGCACTTGCGCAATAATAGACTATCGAAACAAAGACCCATACCCCCTAAAAGTTTGTCGTTTATTATCAATAATATGTCTCTAAAATTAATTATCCAAACATAAGTAACAGTTTGGACTAGATTTCCTAAATAAGCACAATCCCAAGTTTCTTCTAAAGTACTTGATTCATAAAATAATTCTCCCCATCTATAACAAATTGTAAAGTTGTAATAATAAAATTGCCAATCTGTTCCTTCTAGGGTGAATGAATCATTGATCCCTCCTCGTTAGGTGTAAATACATTTGATACATAAAACGTAAATGACGGCACAATATATGTTGTGCAAATCAAACCTGTTTACAAATCACTTTTACTTGTAATGTCAACCTAAACATTATATCAACCATAATCTTAGAAATTATGATTTGGGTATTTAATAGAAGATGAAATTAGTTGTAAATTACAAAATTGTTTCAAAGCTTAAATTAGTTAATAAGATAGAGGCAGTCCACCATAAACAACTACACTCCTATTTTCGGCCAGCAAATAAACAAAACGGATTTCTAATCACTTTAAATAAATCTAATATCCAAGACGTAATCTACCGCCAAATCAAAAGAAACTCTGTTCATAAGTCCAAAAAAAATTCCTCTTCCCACTTTCCTCTTCCCACTCCCATTTCGTACTTTTGCACCTTAAATTTCAGCGTAATGATTACATTCTTTGGAAACCCTTCTCAAAAGGTATTTGCAGTACAAACTGCCCAAGCAATTTCAAGTGATGATATTTTAAAATTAAACTGGCTTTTTGGTCGCGTGGAAGCGATCGAAGGGAGCTCGATTGAAGGGACTTTTGTTGGTCCTCGTGCAGCAATGATTACTCCTTGGAGTACCAATGCTGTTGAAATCACTCAAAACATGGGTGTTGCTGGTATTGTTAGAATTGAAGAATTTGAAGCAATTGCAGCAGACAGCAAGGATTACGATCCAATGTTACAGCACAAGTTCTCTGGTTTAGATCAGGAATTGTACAACATTAACGTTGAGCCAGAAAAGGTATTAGAGATTGATGATATCGAAGTATATAACCAACAGGAGGGGTTAGCATTGAGCCCAGAAGAGGTTGAATACTTGGATGGATTAGCAAAGAAATTAGGTAGAAAGTTAACTGATTCAGAAGTTTTCGGATTTTCTCAGGTAAACTCAGAGCACTGTCGACATAAAATTTTTAATGGAACATTTGTTATCGATGGTGAAGAGAAACCAACTTCTTTATTCAAATTAATCAAAAAGACTTCTCAAGAAAATCCAAACTCAATCGTTTCGGCATACAGCGATAACGTTGCGTTTGTAAAAGGTCCTAAAATTGATCAGTTTGCTCCTAAGTCGGCGGATAAGCCAGACTTCTACCAAGTGAAAGAGATTGATTCTGTTATCTCTTTAAAAGCAGAAACACATAACTTCCCTACAACTGTTGAGCCCTTTAATGGAGCTGCAACAGGCTCTGGAGGTGAAATACGCGATCGACTAGCAGGAGGAAAAGGTTCCTTGCCTTTAGCAGGTACAGCGGTATATATGACGTCCTATTCTCGCCTAAACGAGAATCGACCATGGGAAAAAGGGATGGAAGAACGGGATTGGCTGTATCAAACACCTATGGATATCTTAATCAAAGCTTCAAATGGCGCTTCAGATTTTGGAAATAAATTTGGTCAACCTCTTATCACAGGATCCGTGTTAACATTTGAGCATGAGGAAGACGCTCGAAAGTTAGGATTTGATAAAGTTATCATGCAGGCAGGAGGTATAGGTTTTGGAAAAGAAAATGAAGCACTTAAAGATGTTCCGAACAAGACAGATAAAGTAATTTTACTTGGAGGAGAAAATTACCGTATTGGAATGGGAGGAGCAGCTGTTTCCTCAGCTGATACAGGAGAATTCTCTAGTGGTATAGAACTGAATGCAATCCAAAGAAGTAATCCCGAAATGCAAAAAAGAGCCATGAATGCAATTCGAGGAATGATTGAGACTGGAAACAATCCAATCATTTCAATTCATGATCATGGTGCAGGTGGGCATTTAAACTGCCTATCCGAACTTGTAGAAGTTGAAAATAAAGGAGGACGTATTGAATTAGATGCATTACCGGTTGGAGATCCTACGCTATCTGCTAAAGAAATTATAGGTAATGAATCCCAGGAAAGAATGGGATTAGTGATTAAAGATGAGCATTTAAACGCGTTAAAAAAAGTTGCTGATCGAGAGCGATCACCCATGTATATGGTTGGGGAAGTTACTGGTGATGGTAAATTCACCTTTGAGTCATCAACCACGGGTGAAAAACCAATGGATTTAGAATTAAACGACATGTTTGGCTCCTCTCCAAAAACAATCATGACAGATAAAACAGTCGTAAGAAATTACGCTGAAATAGAGTATGATTTAAATAACATTCTAGAATACACTGGTGCTGTACTAAAACTTGAATCAGTTGGATGTAAAGATTGGCTAACCAATAAGGTAGATCGTTGCGTAACTGGAAAAGTAGCTAAACAACAATGTGCAGGACCATTACAATTACCACTAAATGATGTTGGTGTAATGGCTCTTGATTACAATGGAAAAGAAGGTATTGCAAATTCGATTGGTCACTCACCTGTCTCGGGAATTATCGATCCCGTTGCTGGTTCTAAAAATTCCATCGCCGAAGCGTTAACTAATATTGTTTGGGCACCACTAAAAGAAAACTTAAAATCTATATCCCTTTCAGCCAACTGGATGTGGCCATGTAAAAATGAAGGCGAGGACGCTCGACTATATCAGGCAGTTCAAGCTGTATCCGTATTTGCAATCAACCTAGGAATCAACGTACCAACTGGTAAGGACTCATTAAGTATGAAGCAAAAGTACAAGGATATGGAAGTAATAAGTCCAGGTACAGTTGTTATCTCAGCTGCTGGACACTGTGATGATATCCAAAAAGTTGTTGAGCCAGTTTTTACAAAAAAAGCAGGTAACAAAGTATTCTACATCAACTTATCAAATGACGATTTTAAACTAGGAGGTTCCTCATTCGCTCAAGTGTTAAACAAACTAGGAAACAACGCTCCTTCTATCAAGGACGATGTTGCTTTCGCCAAGGGATTCAACGCTGTTCAGAGATTAATTAAGGACGGATTATTAACTGCTGGTCATGATGTTTCTGCTGGTGGTTTAATCACTGCACTTTTAGAAATGTGTTTCGCGGATACTAAATTAGGGGTTGAAGTTGACTTAACCGGTTTAGGTGAAACGGACTCAATTAAATTATTATTTGCTGAAAATGCTGGGTTAGTATTCCAGTCGGTTGAAGCAGATGCAGTTGAAGCAGCATTAAAAGCTGCAGGTGTTAAGTACAACATTATTGGAAAAGCTGTTGATGGTGACTTTGTAAAAGTGAAGAATGGTGACTGGAGTAACGACTTCCATATCTCGCAATTAAGAGACATCTGGTACGAAACGTCATACTTATTAGACAAAAAACAATCAGGAGAGGCACAAGCTACTCTGCGTTTTGACAATTACAAAAAACAGGCATTAAACTTCAAATTCAACGAAGCTTTTTCGGGTATTAAACCAAACTACACGGGAAAAAGACCAATTGCTGCTGTAATTAGAGAGAAAGGGTCAAACTCTGAAAGAGAAATGGCCAACTCACTTTACTTAGCAGGATTTGATGTGAAGGATGTTCACATGACTGACTTAATTACTGGTCGAGAGGACTTAACAGGTGTTCAAATGATCGCTGCAGTAGGAGGATTTTCTAACTCGGATGTATTAGGATCCGCAAAAGGTTGGGCTGGAGCATTTTTGTATAACGAAAAAGCAAACAAGGCCATTAAAGACTTCTTCGCTAGGGAAGACACTTTAAGCTTAGGTGTTTGTAACGGTTGTCAGTTATTCATTGAGTTAGGATTAATTAATCCTGATCATGAAGAAAAGCCAAAGATGCTACATAATGACTCGCATAAGTTCGAATGTACCTTTACGAGCGTTGAAATCCAACCAAACAACTCTGTAATGCTAGGTTCATTAGCAGGATCAACATTAGGAATTTGGGCTGCTCATGGAGAAGGAAAGTTCAATTTACCATACGCAGAGCAAGAATATAACATCGTAGGAAAATATGGTCACTCCGCCTACCCTGCAAATCCAAACGGATCAGACTACAATACAGCAATCATGACCTCCACAGACGGACGTCATTTAGTGATGATGCCACACTGTGAGCGTTCAATATTCCCATGGAATTGGGGTAACTATCCTGCTGACAGAAACGATGAAGTAACACCCTGGTTAGAAGCATTTGAAAATGCCCGTAAGTGGTGTTTGGAACATTAAAATGATATTTTTTACTGCAACGTATTACTAGCCAAATTTTATTTAAGAAAGTTTATTTTTTAAGTGTAGAAAATAAAAATCGGGATAATAAGCTTTAAAACGCTTCTCCTATGAAAAAGTAAAATCCATACCCTTCCGGATTTACCCCTACGTCAAACCGTGTAAAAACATCTCTTTTGGGAAATATAAGAAACCTCACTCCCCCTCCTGCGCTGGGTAGTAATTTATCAAAATTCAAATTGGGAGAAACAGATCCGATACCTGCAAAAACGGCTCCGCCGAAACGTTTGCTGAACGGAAAAGGAAGCCATCTATGTTCAGCCTGAAAACAAAGCATATTTTTATCTCGATATTTACCAAGATAATAGCCTCTCATCATCATTTCTCCTCCAATCATACTTAATTGATTAAAGGGCACCTCTCCTTTTGAGAATTGACCTAATGTTTGAAAGGCCAAAACATTTCGCTTGGTAATTTTAAAGTAGGCTCTATTGTCAATAAATAAAGTATTCAATTTATTTGTAGAGCTCCAAACAGGTTGATAGGTTAGGAAACCTAATTCAGCTAAATAACCATTCCTTACATTTAGAACATTATGACGAGTGTCATATACGATGCCAAGTCCAAGCCCTAGATTACTAAAACCATCCTCTCCTAGTATTGACTCTGTTTGCTGGACTCCATTTTTCCATTCAAACCGCACATTAGAGAGGTTAACATAATCAAGCTCTAAACCTAAATATAAACTTCCTTTTATTTTCCGTAGAGCTCTTTCTCTAATAAGTGAGTAATTGGCATGAGCAAGCCCGAGAGATTCTCCAGAAATAGATGGGCCTATTCCATAATAATGTAAAGGGTAACTTTGAAATTTTAGTTTTCCTAATGCAAACCATTTGTTTTTGTTGGAATATATGGCATGTTCAAAATGGGTTCCATACTGCCCTTCAAGGGTGAAAAACGAAAAACCACTTACTTCACTTAGTCGATTTGATGTGTCTTGCTTTGCATAAAACACTAAAACTGCTGCTGCACCAATCTCCCAGGCTGTTTCTGGAGCGTATCCTAGTATTGGATATCCAATCCATTTTGGTTTAGACCCTGAACTGGTATCATTAAACATTTTATTCAGGATCTTAACCGGAGCTATTTGAGCATATCCATTATGCTTTAAACAAAATAAAAAAAAGAGGAAAAGAGATACCCTTCGAATCCATCTTCTATAACTTACATTACGCTTATTGGAAGGCATGGCTTAGGTATGAATTAATCAGCACTTTCTAATTTTTTCGCCTTCTTGTCAATGTATTGATCTTTCCAACCTGCAAGCACTATCACAATTAATACAGCAATTATGGTTTGACTGATCCAAACGGGAAATACAGGAGGGTCACCTGCGGCGTATGAATGAATACTATTTGAAAAATAATAATTCACCCCAAAATAAGTCATACAAACTGTTCCGAAACCAATTGTTGAACCCCATGCGTTAAAGAAGAATTTTGTCCGCAATAGACCAGGAACAAATCTAAAGTGTAATTGCATTGCATATACAATTACAATAATTAATGCCCATGTTTCTTTCGCATCCCAGCCCCAGTATCTCCCCCACGATTCATTTGCCCATACACCACCTAAAAAGGTTCCTACAGCTGCTAAAACTACTCCAACGGTAACAACCATTTCATTAATATAGGTTAAACCAGAAATTGATAAATTAAGTCTTTTTGCATTTGATACTGTTTTAAATAGAGACATAAGGATGGCTACTAAACCAAGAATAGCGGCTAAACCAAAAAAACCGTAGCTAGATGTCATACAAGCTACATGAATAATTAACCAATATGATTTTAAAACGGGCACTAAAGAAGTTAGTTGAGGATCCATTGTTTCAAAACCTGCAACTAAAATGATAAAAAATGCAATTAATGCAGCGCCTGGTAAAACTATTTTTGAAAACTTGTAAAATATAAATCCAGCTAATACAGCGGTCCAAGAAATGAAAATTAACGCTTCATAGCCGTTACTCCAAGGAGCATGGTCCGTGAGGTACCAACGTAATCCCAAACCATATCCGTGATAAATAAATACCGCTAAACATGCTGCTGACAACAAATAAATTAACCAGCGGACTACCTTCATTATTACATTTTTCACATGGAGATTGAGTTCGTTAATAATGGCTAAAGGCAGAAGAAATAATGCAATTAGTATATAATAGATTTTGATTTGTTTGAAAATACTAGCGCGATTATAATCAATTTCCGTTTGAACTTTAGAAGGACTTGGTAAAAAACCCTCGGGTGTATATTTTCGCTGTATTTCTCCCAACACCACTAAAAGAGCTTCTGCTTCATCATACTTCCCCCCCCTTAAAAAGCTTAAATATTGCGCAAATAATTTCATGTAAGTGTAATTGGACAACTCAAGATTATTCCCTCCATTGCTTAGTGTACCCTTCAAAGGTTGTATAGACTCATTATCATAAATAGACACCCACTTACCTCCTTTCGTTGAATCTAACGTGGGGAATATCCTTAATAAATCACCTCGTTGAACCTGATAAAAAACATCAAGTTTTTCCGCAATTTTAATCATTTCATTATCCCACTTTGTTCTTTTATTGGCGGCCTTTTGAGTAGCCTCTTGGATGAATTTATTTACCTTACTATTCCCTTTGTCATCAAAAAAGTCAAGAAATGAAAGTCGACTCCCCTGCTCAACTCCCAAGAAACGTAATAACGTATCGTTTTTACTATCCAGATAAATAATTTTTTTATTCTCGAAATACTTACCATGAACCATCATTTCCAGAAGAAATTGTTCTGGACTATATTCCTCACCATGATATAAAACTATTTTCTCTGCATGATTCAACTTTCTACAAACGTCATAGGCTAACGTATTTATAGGCTCATATCGATCATTAAACCCTTGGACCAAAAGTTGTCCAAATTTCTTCGCATGTTCGATAGGAATTCTTGTAGCGCCATTGTATAATCCATCTTCTTTATCATCGTGATCATGGTCATGGTTATGGTCGTGATGATCATGATTGTGGTCATGGTCGTGATGATCATGGTCATGTAAATGATTATGGTGTTCTTTACCACCATGCATATCTATTTCACCTTTCTCAAGCGCAAAACCACTACTTACAGCGAATAAAACGAGTATGACCGTTAAATTAGACTTTCTTGCAATATTTGATTTCATATTCGAAATGAGACTGGTAAAGCGGGCATTTTTATTCATGACAGTTAATACGAAACCTAAACCAAGTAGGAAATAACCAATATAGGTAATTAAGGTTCCTGGATAATCATGATTAACCGATAAGCGAGTTCCTTTCTCATCTGGGTCATAACTACTTTGAAAAAATCTGTACCCACGATAATCCAAAACATTATTCATAAATATACTGTGCTGCTCTGTTAAACCATTCTCTTCATCATATAAGGTAACTTCAGATTTATATCCTGAAGGGTTGTTGGAACCGTTGTATCGTTCAAGAATAAAATCATCCAAACGGATGTTAAAAGGTAATTTAACAGGCTTAGATCCATAAGACAATCTCATAATATACCCCATAAAACTGAAATACTCGGGGATTCCAACTCGCTCCGGACCTCCAAAAAGTACTCGTAGCGTTACATTATTTCCTATTTTTACTTGAATAGTTAGAGCATCCCCTTTATCACTCTCTCCTTCAGCCGTTTCTAAATTCTTAACCGCATTTTCATATTTCGTTTTAAAAACAATCGTATTTCCATTTATTTGATGCATTTGAGCAAATTGCATTGATGATAGCTCATTAGGCTGGACAGTATCTTTCTCTTGTGATGCCATTACCATTCTCGGTATAACGTATGGAGAGAGTATCATGAAAGAGTCTCCTTTTTGCATCACATTAACAGCACCTTTTAAGGAAGGGTTATTGAATGAAATTAAAACACTTCCTACAATCTCTGCTTTCCCTGACTCTATGTATACATTTTCACGACCGTTTTTTCCTGTAGTCACGACATGCAATACATCTCCTCCGCCTTGAATATTTTCATAAAGTTTATACTCTGCATTACTCACATAAGAAACATAAGAGAATTCCACTTTTTCATCTGAAAACTGAAAAGGGATGTGAAATTCATTATCTGTGGTTTCTGCCATTAACATTTCTTGCGAATACCCTAAAGAACTATTTTCGTCCTCCGCGGGTAGCTTTGGATTACTAATTTCAATATTTAAATAAGGTTCCGAGGTATACATGGTATTTTCGGTTTGACCTTCTCGTATTGGCATCATTCCTTCATATCCAAAATACCTTGAAACACCAGCGCCTAATATGATGATAACAAACGCTAAGTGAAAAGTAAGGCTAGGCCATTTTTTCTCACTTAACATATTAAACTTCTTAATGTTACCTAAGAAATTAATCGCTAATAAGACCATTATAAGTTCTAACCATTTAGATCGGAAAATTTCTATTCGGGCAGTTGTGGTCCCATACTGATTTTCTATGAAAGTAGCTACAGCTATTAGATACCCAAACAGGAACAATAAAATTGAGGTAAATCTTGTGGAGAAAAGAAAATTAAACACTGATCGCATATAAGTTCTTCTTATGATGCTAATTTAAACAATAACATTTGATCTGAGGTAGTTATTACGTTTTGAAAAATCTATAATCGTATCGAGATTATGCGAAAATTAAAGCTTTTAGATCCTGAGCTATTTTTTGACAATCAGCTTTCTGTATAAATCCCGAAAACCCATCTGTATGATGTTGTTCTGCAAGGGCTTCAGCGTTTAGTGTTGACATCATTACCCATTTGGCATTAGTGTCTAAATTATTTTGAACACGAGCTTTAAGTTCAACTCCTGTCCCTATTGAACCAAGCAAATAATCAACAATGATGTAATCGCAATCTTTTTTTAATAACACTTTGGAAACTCCCTGGAAATCACTTGCAATTTCAACTTCTAAATTGGTATCAGCCTTATTTTCTAATAACTCTTTTAAAACCTCCAATTGAAAGAAAGCATCATCAACTATAAGTATTCTCTTTTTTTCCATTTTAATTTAATTTTATTAAAACTCCGCTCAACTTCCTTCCCAAGGTTCTGCAAAACAATAAACTCCTCATTGGAAATTTCATCTTCTTTATGTAATGTTTTGTAGGCATCATTAAGAATATCAGCATAATCGGAAGCTCCTATTGAAGCTGCAATTCCTGACAACTTATGAAAATTCGCCATTATAGAATCGAAGTTTTTTACTGAAAAATCAGAATTAAGTTCCAACCAAATGCAATTATTTTGATCAATGAATTTATCTACATACTTAAAATAGGTAATTTGATTACCAAAATTACGAGCCAGTTCACTGATAGATGATTCATTTAACGGAAAAAAATCTTCTGTGTAATAATTTGAAACGGACATGGATTCGTGCTCTCCATTTAAAAGGGCAAACTTTTCACCTACTATATTTTTTAAGCGATTCATGGTTACAGGCTTTAAAATGAAGTCGTCAAACCCCAAAGCATGACAACGACTTATATCTCCATCTATATTCTGTGCGCTTACTCCAATTATAACCGTTTCATAAGGGAGATCATCTCTCAATTTTCTAGCCACCTGATCACCATTCATTCCGGGCATATTAATGTCTACTAAAATCAAATCATACATGGATGATTGACACATCATAATAGCCTCCTGCCCCCCTGCAGCCTCATCAACCTGAAAACACATTTTTTCTAGCATTGATTTTAAAAGAGATCGATTAATCTCCATGTCATCAACTACTAATATGTTTAATGAATGTTTTACTTTTTTCACAATTTGACTAGTATGAGAAAAAAATGAAAGAGTTATTAATCTAGTTGCAAATCACTTCTTTCATTGTTGGCATATATTCAGTTATCTAAAAAACGTTAAAATAAGTACTGATTTACAATAATATGTTAAATATCCGCGTTTCGTGTAATTGGTTTATTTAATGATGTTACTTTTCATTTATATTGTGTTATACTAATAAACACACCGTTATTATGAAAAGACTTTTATTCATTTTTGCTTTCCTAATTGGCATTCATGTTAGTGTCAATGCTGGGGAGGCTAACCTTTTTCCCAATCCTGCTCACAATAACCTTACTATAAATGGAGTTGAAAACATCAAGTGCATTGAAATTTATGATTTCCTTGGCAGTAAATTGTTTACCGAAAACACTAGCTTACAAATTAACCAATCCATCGATATATCGTATCTATCACCTGGAAGGTATTTTGTTAAAATATATGATGATTCGGGTAATCAGCAGGTAATGCTATTGATTAAAAAGTAAAAGAAATTTATAAGAGAATTTCTCTCACATCTCATTGTTAAGCATTCTCTAAAACTTCCTCTTTTTCCGCTATTGTATTGTCAACATAAGGAAAAACATCTACCACATTTGTTTTGGTTATTGAAGGGATTTCCCAATCAACAATGGAGCCTTTTAATCTTTCCTCCATTTTATCATAGGCCTCTTTTAAACCATTCGCCTGAATGATGTAGTTTTCATTAATTTTTTTCTCTTTGCCACTATCCGGATCAACACTGATATAACTTACCTTCACCTTGAAGAAATAATCGAATGCTTCATCAACAATGACATCTTGAATATTCGTTTTAGCGCATGTTAAAAGATTATATTCAGGAATATATTCCTCTAATATACCTTGTAATCTTGCCTCCGCCTCTGTAAAACTCAATGCATTTAACATATACGCCTCACCCTTGGTTTGTATCGAACCATCCTCTGGATTCTGTTTTAAATACTTTATTTTCACTGTGAACCAATCCGTCATAATTTTAGTTTTTTAATTTTCAAAGATAGCGGCATAATCAAAAAAATGCCTTGCTTTCAAACATCGATTTTTAAACATATTGTTAACTTTTTGGAAAATATTTACATTTGAACAGCAACTATTCTGTCTTTAATCCGTCAGCATGTATAGCAGGACTAACATATTTACTCAAACATGTTGAACCAAGACCTCATAATTCAGGGTTGTATTGACGGAGATCGTCGCGCTCAGCAATCTTTGTATGAGCATTTTTATGGAAAGATGTTAGCAGTTTGCATGCGTTACGCAAATGGTCATGATGAAGCGCTGGATATGTTTCAGGAATCTTTCATTAAGGTATTTAAGAATTTACCCAAATACGGCAAACAGGGCTCGTTTGAAGGATGGGTTCGTAGAATTATGGTAAATACTTGTATTGATCATATTCGAAAAAATAAAAAAAACAACCAAATGGTTGAATTGGATGATAAGCATGGAAGTATTCAGGTAGATCAAGAAGAAGATGCGGGCATATTAGAACATGTAAGTTTTTCCGATCTCATACAAATGGTTCAACTTTTAAGTCCTGCTTATAGAAGTGTATTTAATATGTATATCGTTGATGGCTTTACTCATCAAGAAATTTCCGATTCTTTAGGAATAAGTATAGGAACATCGAAATCCAATTTAGCGAAAGCGAAAGGTAACTTACGTAAAATGCTAAAAGAAAAGGTAGAGAAATTAGCAGGTTAACCACTATGGGAGACTTTGAGGACGAAATAAGAAAGAAACTACAAGAAGGTGAGATGAATTACAACCCTTCAGACTGGGAGAAGATGAACCAAAATCTATCTTCTAACCCTCCTCATACCCCTTTTGAAAATGAGATTAATGACAAATTGAATGAAGGTTCCGTGGAAACTCCCCCCAATGCATGGGACGAATTCAACGACAAGTACAATTCTAAATCAAATTTTGAACAAAAGCTTAAAGAGAAGCTAAATAGTGACACATTTAAATATAATGCACAGCATTGGGAAAATTTAGTTGAGCAGTTAGAATTGTCCAAGTTAACTCCATTAGAACGAATTTTAAGATCTGTTTTCAATAATGGGAAATTAAATTATAACCCCTCTCATTGGGCTGCTTTGGAAAAAACCCTTCGCCGACGAAGTATTATGAAAAAGATGTTAAGAGGGGCTGCGGCGATATTAATTCTAATAGGTACTGGACTAGGAATTGATTCTTTGCTAAAGGATTCTGAAAATCCTGTGATCACTTCAAAAACCCACAATAAAAATACGAGCTCTGAAATAAATCAAATAATTAACCCTATAACAATACCCTCTAACGTTGATGTGATTTCATTGGATAATAACCTACCACCAAAAAATCATGAAGAAAACGTACAGAATTCTTTCACTCCCCAAAATACAAGGACAACTAAAGAATTCATTCCTGTTGGTATTCAAAAGCAAAATGATGTAGACTTGATAAATACCTCGAATAACTCACAAGAGTATCCTTACGACCTACTTATTCAGCTTGAAAATTTCCCTATTCAAGAATATTGTACTTCTCTTGATCTTTCAATTCATAAAATTTCTTTGAATCATTTATCAAAAGGCAGTTATCAAATCCATCCTGGAGCAACAATTTGGTTAAACTTTTGGGAAAATTCCTCCATTACGGGATTGTATGCCAATAATAATGCATCATTCTTTTACCACAATAATTGGGAAATTAATGATGTTGACCAAAATCAAATAGGTGAAATCAATTTTGTTCAACCCTTAACATATATTGCTGCTTTTGAGCGACGATTAAACCCTTATTTCGCAATTGGAGGGTTTTATCAGTATGAATTGAAGGAAAACTGGAACAACCGAAAAGGAAATGTTTCGATTAGTTTTACTAAAAATATTTTAAATCAACTTGATTTAAAAACAGGTTTGGCAGTAAACTTCAATAGTGATCAATTAGCAGTAAATCAGTTAACGTTAAGAGAACAATCACTTATTGGTGAATACATCCATCAAACTAACCTTGGTAGCTTCAAGTCTCAACAAGAGCAATATACTACAATGGATTTTGGTGTTTTCTTAAATCATCGAAGCTTTTACATAGGGTACAATAGAAATAATATGTTAGCATACAGTTTCACTAACGAACATGAATTAACCAATCAAAAACATACAATTGTCTCCGCAATTCATACTCCTGAAATAGCAAAATTCAAAACAAGCCTATTACTCAAATATGAACACGAATTATTTAATTCATATAGTCCGGGAATTGGTCTTACATACAACAATCAATTTTTTTCGGCATTAGAATATGAAAGTCTTTTAAATAAAAATATAACTGTTGGATACCAGCATGTTAATCGAATTAGATTTCAATTTACATACAACAGAAAAAACACCAAAAACCTCCAAAGAAATACAATAAACATAAATAACTTCACAGAAAAAAAAGGATATTTATCTGGAGGGGTTAACTATAAATTTTAATGAAAAAGCTCATTCCTCTTTTCCATATTTTTTTGCTTTTTTTTTCATGCTCAAACGATAATTTGAAGGATAATCCGGTGGAAGCAAAAAAATTATCACCAATTTTTGAAGCGACTACAACTCCTATTCATGTTTTGTCTAATTCAACGGATATTCGTGAATGTTTTTATCAAAATAACTTTGTGAAATTAGTTGGCTATGAACCTTCTGTATCGAAACACGAATGGTATCGCTCTGTTGGTAACGAAGAATATAAATTCTTATCATCAGATTCCATATTTACTACCTCTTTAAGAGGGAACTATCGCCTGGATATTGAGCAAGAAACTCCTGGTGTAGGCGAAAAAGATTCTTCTATTTACATAACGCTTGAATATTGTGATACTTATATTGATGTGCCTACTTCGTTTACCCCTGATGCAGACAATCAATTTGACACCTGGTTCCCTATACTTGTAGGCGTTTCTGACTTTTATGTGAGAGTTAGTGACGATATGAATAATGTATTGTTTGAGAGTGAGTCTTATAACACATTATTTGATGGATCCTTTGAAGGCAATCAACTTCCTTCTGGGAGCTACAACTACTACATTTCAGGAACATATAGAACAGGGTATTTATTTGAACAACAAGGCATTATTGAACTTGTTCGATAGTTCTCGTTCAACCACACAATACATCCATATAAAATTGCGTATTTTAGTGAAAACGCTTTTTTATGGATCTAGACAATATTCTTATGGCCTTTGTACCTTCTGCCGTTGTTGGTGCTGTGGCTTATCTTTTAATTAATAAATTTTTACAAGCCGAGAGTAAACGACATATTCTTGAAATCAAAAAAGAAAGCTTAAATGTTACAATACCAGTAAGACTCCAAGCATTTGAAAGAATCATACTATTGTTAGAGCGAATTGATGCGGTTCAAGTAGTCAAAAGATCCATAAAACCGGGTATGACAAGTGGTGAGCTGCGACAAAAGGCTGTGGCAGAAATTCAAAATGAATTCAACCATAATGTCACACAACAAGTCTATATCTCTGCGGCATCATGGGAAAAAGTTAAAAAAGCAAAAGATGACGCCATTAAATTAATAGGTGTTACCGGTACTCAAGTAGGTGATCATGTCGACGCTGTTGCATTTAGCAGAAAAATATTAGGAGTAAACGAAGAGCTTGAGATTAACAATAATGAGGCTATTGAATTTGTTAAACAAGAAGTGAGAAAATTATTCTAGTATAATCGCAACTAAAATTTATATTTATAGTATTGTACTTACTTAAGAAAAAGTAAATTACATGAATCCTTAAGAATGTTCCAAAAACTGTTTAAATATTTTTGTTGTTTAATTGCTCTTTCCTTTCTCTTTATTAGTTGTGAAGAGGAAAAGATAGAGAAATACAGAAAGTATTCATTTGGTGGTTTTACTCAAGGCACAACCTATAGTATATCTTATATCGATTCAACCAATAGGGTTCAACTCATCCAACAAAAGGTAGATTCAATTCTTAATGAAATCGATAATTCTGTTAGCACATACAACCCAAACTCAAGAATTAGTCATTTCAATAATTCAGACTCTTGTTGCCTAATTGATAATCATATTTTAAACTTGTTCCTTCTGTGTGATGAAGTGAATGCTATTTCAGATGGAGCATTTGATCCATCTGTGAAGCCATTAGTTAATTTATGGGGATTTGGATCAACACCTATGCAATTTGACACATTATTTAAAAATTTACCAGATTCTGTCAATCGTGATTCCATAATTGCTTTATACAGAGATTCCTTAGCCTATGACCTCACTGATTTTGTTGGATTCGAATACCTTATGTTAACAGGAGATATTGTATACAATTCGTTTGATGAGATGCTAAATGGACGTTTTAACGATAATTTCATTTGTAAAGACGACTCAATTGTTCAAATAACTTTTGATGCTATCGCACAAGGATATACAGCTGATGTAATTGGTGATTTTTTAAATTTCGAACTGAAGATTGGTGATTTTTTAGTGGAAGTAGGTGGAGAAATTGTAGCACAAGGATATAAAATGGATAAAAAGCCTTGGTTGGTTCAAATTGAACATCCCAACACCGACATTGAAGGAGGGGAAGACGAATTAGCAAGAGTAAGAATGGATTCAAGCTTTAGAGCCATTGCTGTATCCGGAAATTACAGGAAGTTTAAAGAAGAAAATGGCAAAACTATTGTGCACTCTATTGACCCTAGAAATGGGCAACCAACAGAAAATGGTATTTTAAGTGCGACTGTACTTGCAGATGAAGCTGCAATTGCAGATGCCTACGCCACTGCATTTATGGTTATGCGTTTAGAAGAAATTATTCCATTGGTTGAAACTGAAAAAACCGACCTCTACGTACTTATTGTTTATAAGGACGCTAGTGGAACATTGCAAACTTACATCTCTACGAATTTAGAGGATAAACTTCTATATCCTGTTCAACAGACCTCTAAAACTTAACGATTTATGGTAAGATTTGGATAATTAAGCAGCTTCTTGATTATCACCATCACATTGATCGCCAGGCTGAGCACCACACAAAGAACACGGCTCATTATTTTGATTTAACACTGGATTTTTTGATGCACATGTACCTTCAAACTCACCATTCTTTTTAACAAGAATTTTAATAGCAATACCTGCAAAGGCTAAAGCAAGAAATCCGATTGTGAGTAAAATTAATTCCATATCTGTATGCGTATATCAAATCAAAGATAACAAATCTTGTCCACGTTGCCTTTATACAACATATCAGAACTATAAATGACTAACAAATTTAATGAAAAACGATTGTTTTGTTCCCAACAACCATAACCTTCCTCTGAACATGAAGCTTAACAGCCTTAGCTAGTACTAATTTTTCAACATCTTGACCCATTTTCAACAAATCACTGACATAATGTCGATGTGTAGCTCGCACTACATCTTGCTCTATTATTGGACCTGCGTCTAATTCTTCAGTGACATAATGTGCTGTTGCACCAATAATTTTGACCCCTCGCTCAAAAGCGGCATGATAAGGTTTAGCTCCTGCAAAAGCTGGTAAAGACGAATGATGGATATTAATAATTTTGTGTTCGAAGTGTTGAATAAATAAAGGTGATACGATTTGCATGTATCTAGCTAAAACAACAAAATCTACATCATGTTCTTTAAGAATTTTAATTTGTTTCTTCTCCTGGTCTTTTTTATTTTCCGGAGTAATTGGTAAATGAACAAAAGGTAAACCAAATCGTTCAACTACATCCTTTAAATAAGGATGATTGCTTATTACTAATGGAATTTCAACCTCTAATTCACCACTCTGCCATCGTCCTAATAAATCATATAAACAATGTGATAATTTGGTCACAAAAAGAGCCATTCTAGGTTTATGATCAGAGAAATATAAATTGAAACGAAGTGAAAAACGCTTACCAAGTAATGTCTCGAAGTACTCCGCTATTTTGTCCTTTTGAATGGTAAAGTTTTCTAGTGACCACTCTACCCTCATGAAGAAATGATTATTATCATGATCTGTATACTGATCTAAATCAATAATATTTCCCTTATTACTGTATATAAACTCAGTAACAGAACTCACTATCCCTTGCTGATCTTTACATTCTATTTGAATGATTGCATTAGCCATAAGAAACTCTAATTAGGTATACTTTAAAATCTAAAAACACCGCTTCTAATCCAAAATTTAAGACTCTAACTTCATCCCAAACAAACAAACATCATCAATCTGTTCCTCATATTTCCTCCAAGATTTGTAGAAATTAACAACTTCTGTTTTTTGAACAGGAACAGAAAGTGATGCGATTTCTAAAAATTTATCGTGAAGACGCCTTTTACCTAACTTTTTACCTTTTGGTCCTCCAAATTGGTCTTTATAGCCATCTGTTGTAGCGTAAATTGAATCTCCCACTTTTAATTGCTTTTCAATTAGTGTAAATCTATGATTCGGTATAATGTGTTGACCAATAGGATTCTTATCTCCTTTCACCTCCTCTAAATGATTTCCCGAAACAATAACTAAACCATTCATAGCACCACTAAATTTCAAAAAGTTGGTTTTAAGGTTCAAACTAATAATTGCAATATCCATCCCATCACCCATTTGAAGATCAGCATTCTTATCTGTAGCAATAAGTTGAATCACTGAATTTCGTAATTCTTCAAGAATATTATGCGGTTGAATAATTTCTCTGCCAAAAACAATTTCATTCAAAAGCGATATCCCCAAACAACTCATAAAAGCTCCTGGAACACCATGTCCCGTGCAATCACCTATTGCCACAATCAACTCATCCCCCACTACATTACTCCAATAAAAATCGCCACTAACAATATCTCGAGGTTTGTAAAATGTAAAATAATCAACTCCGGAACCATCAATATGAAAAGAGGAATTCAACATAGCTTGTTGAATTTTTTGCGCATAATGAATACTGTCTGTAACATCCTTATTTCTAACCTTAAGTTGTTCATGAGTTTGATTCAATAAATCTCTTTGAGATTCAATTTCAGCTTTTTTATCTTCAAGTTCTTCATTTTTTTCTTTTAAAACGGCATTCTTTTTAGAACGAATTATACTAATCATTGTTAGTGCCAGAACTAATACTAAAAGAAGCGCACCAAGACCAATAAGTAAATAAATAAAAATCCTATTCCTTTCGTTTTGGGACTCCTTGAGCTCTTTTTCTTTCGCCATTAATTTCAACTCTTTCTCTTTTCTATCCAATTGAAACTGAGAATTAAGCTGTGTAACCTTTATTGTATTCTGACTCTCTATAATTTCATCTTTTATTGTTTCGAATTTCTTGAAAAAACTAAGAGACTTTTTGTAATCACCTAAGTTTTCATAAAGTATCCGATAAGAATTGTAAATACTTTTAATATATGGTTTGTTATCCGCGTTTTGAGCAATTTTCAACGCCTCTCCCAAGTAGAATTCAGATTCTTTTTTATTCGTCATGTGTGCAAAAAAATCACCTAGCTCGAAATAAATTTTTCCTTTTAAACCGATGTTATTTAAGGAATCCAGAAGTAAAACCGCTTTTTGAAGATGATTTAAAGCATCTTGATTATCACCCAACATTCGCTTTGCTCCAGCAATATTAATCAACGTAACAAACTGACCATAGAGGTTTTTTTGATTCTTAGCCTCTTTGTAACTCTGGTTAAAATGATCCAACGCCAATTGGTAATCTTTCATATCCAAAAACACATTCCCCATTCCTGTGTAAATGATACGATTCAATCGATCTAATTTATATTTTTCTACCAATTTTAATGCCTCATTGTAATACCCAAGCGATTTATCATATTGCTTCGTTTTAATGAGCACGTTACTTAAGTTGATAATAGCTCCAACTCTTGCGTAATGGTCATTATTTTGTTCAAAAATTGAGGATGCCTGAATAAAATTTTTAACACTCTTGGAGTAATTACCTACATTTTTATGATTTAAGGCCAAATAAAAATAACGCTGACCGTCCAAGGAATCATTATGAGGTATTTTAATGGATTGCTCAATATAATGGACTCCTTCAATATATTGTCCAACACCATATTTTCCTACTCCTTTATAAAACTTGAGCTTAGACTTAATCCCAGAAGATAATGGATGGTTAAGTGCTTTTGCAAAATCCTCCACTTGATCAATGTAGAACAAACTGGAATCTGGCATTTTTTTCACTCCTCCTTTAATAATATCAATATAAGCTTCAATAGTTGCATCAAAACCTTTCGCCCTACCTAGATCAACTACTTTCTCCTCATGGGATTTTTTGCCAAACGAATAACATGAAAACGAAAGAAATAGTATTGTAATTATGCAATATTTCACAGCACTGCATAATTACGATAAATACTTAAAAAACTCAAGAGAGAGCCTATAAAAAAAGCCTCCAAAGGAGGCTTTTTTTATCCGAGGTATTTTAATAGAATTGCACTTCTAGACGAATGCTTTAATCGCCTAATGGCTTTTTCTTTAATTTGTCGAACTCGTTCTCGAGTTAAATCAAATTTAATTCCAATTTCCTCTAACGTTAAATTGGATTTAACAGATTTTTCGATTCCAAAATAAAGTCTGAGTACGTCTGCCTCTCTTGGTGTTAATGCATTTAAGGCTCGTTCTACTTCTTCCTTTAAAGATTGGTCCATCAAATCTGAATCTGGCCTGGCAGAATCCTTGGAACCAAGCACATCATATAAATTACCTGCATCAGAGTCATCACCCAATGGAGCGTCCATAGAAACTGTTCTGGAATTATTTTTTAACGATGTTTCAACCTCTTCGGTAGATAGATCTAATGCCTCTGCAATTTCCTCAACGGACGGTTCTCTTTCATGCAATTGTTCCAATTCTGAAAAGGTTCTGTTTATCTTGTTTATATTTCCAATTTTATTCAACGGCAGCCTTACAATCCTAGCTTGTTCTGCAAGAGCCTGTAAAATACTTTGACGTATCCACCATACAGCGTAAGATATGAACTTAAACCCTCTTGTCTCATCAAATCGTTGTGCAGCCTTAATTAACCCTAAGTTTCCTTCATTAATTAAATCCGGTAAGGTTAACCCTTGATTTTGATATTGTTTTGAAACAGAAACCACAAAACGAAGATTAGCTTTTGTTAATTTATCCAAAGCTCGTTGATCACCAGCCTTTATTTTTCTTGCTAACTCCACCTCTTGTTCTGGGGAAATTAATTCCTCCTTTCCAATCTCTTGAAGGTACTTATCTAGAGAAAGCGTTTCTCTGCTAGTAATCTGCTTTGTAATTTTTAATTGTCTCATTTTTTTAGGGTTGGGGTTCAGTAAAATTACGGCACAAAGTCTATTTAGTTTCGAGATATTTGTTTTTTTAACAAATTTTTATTAAGCACTATTTTTGGAACCGCAATTGTAGTTAAAAGAACTTGAATTACAATCTTGTATCCTATTTTTGTAGAAAATAGTGTCTAATGGGTAATCAATTTCTATCTGAACGAATTCTAAATATGGAAACTTCTGCTACTATTGCTATGAATGCAAAAAGTAGATCACTCAAAGAGCAAGGTTTAAATGTGATTAGTCTCAGTTTAGGTGAGCCTGATTTTAATACACCCGATTTAATAAAAAATGCTGCTGTTCAGGCTATTCATGATAATTACTCAAAATACCCTCCTATTGCAGGTTTTCAAGAACTTAAAAAAGCAATCTCTGATAAATTTAAAAAGGAAAATAACTTAAACTATTCTCAGAATGAAATTGTCGTATCAACAGGTGCGAAGCAATCTTTGGCCAATGTGATCTTATCTTTGATAAATCCAGGAGATGAAGTTTTACTACCCGCACCATATTGGGTTTCATATGTTGAACAAGTTAAGCTTGCCGGAGGAGTTCCTGTTGCGTTGAACACAACTATTGAATCGAACTTTAAAATAACACCCAAACAACTCGAAAAAGCAATAAATGACAAAACAAAATTAATCATATACTCTTCTCCTTGTAATCCATCTGGATCCTTGTACTCAAAACAAGAACTGGAATTAATCTCAGAAGTCATCTTAAAAAAAGAAGGGCTCTTTGTTTTAGCCGATGAAATATACGAGTATATTAATTTTACAAAAAAGCCGCATTACAGTATTGCTTCCTTAAATAGCAAAATATGGGAAAGAACGATTACCGTAAATGGAATCGCAAAAGGATTTGCAATGACTGGTTATAGAATTGGTTATATAGGTGCGCCAAAATGGATTTGCAATGCATGTAGTAAAATTCAAGGACAATTTACATCTGGTGCAAATTCGATTGCACAACGCGCAACTATTACAGCTCTTGAAAATGGTAAAAATATAGTAACCTACATGATTGAAGCTTTTGAAAAAAGAAGAGATCTAGTGTATGAATTAATTAGGGACATTAATGGACTAAAAGTTAACGTGCCCGAAGGGGCTTTCTATTTTTTCCCAGATGTTAGTTATTTTTTCGGAAAATCATATAAGGGTAAAGTAATAAAAAATGCAACTGATTTGTGTTTATTCATATTAAATGAAAAGCTCTTGGCAATTGTGCCAGGACAAGCCTTTGGCTCACCAAATTCAGTCCGAATTTCTTATGCAACTTCAGAGGATATATTAGTAGAAGCAATGCAAAGGTTAAAAGATGCTTTATCGCTCTTGAGGTAATTCCAATTCACGCAAGACGAATTCCGTCCTTCTCAATCACGATCTTTTGGTCTCGATATAAGTTACCAATAGCCCTTTTGAATGATTTTTTACTCATTAAAAGTCGTTTCGAAATTTCTTCAGGATCACTTTTATCATGAAGATCTAAAAAGCCCTCACTTCTTTGCAGGATATCTAAAACCTTTTGTGCATTTGGTTCAAAACTTGCCACACCTTCTTTTTGAAGGATAACATCTATTTTTCCATCTTCCCTTATCGTCTTCACATACCCTTTAAGCTCCTGCCCTAAGGATAATGGCTGATTTACATCGCTTCTAAAAATTAAACCTTTATAGGTTTTATTAATCATAACATTTGTTCCAAGATGAGAGGAGTGCAACACCATTAAATCAACCTCCTCACCTTTTTCAACCTTAATATCGTCATTGGAAAGATATCGATTTAGTTTAGATGTACCTACAAGCCTCTTGGTTTTATCATCTAAATACATAAAAACAACATAGCTTCTTCCCTCCTCCATTGGAATTGCTTGCTCTTTATAAGGAACTAACAGCTGCTTAACCAAGCCCATATCCAAGAATGCCCCCATTCTATTTACTTGTTCCACGGTTAAAACAGCAAAATCATTTAATTTAATCTTTGGTTGAAGTGTGGTTGCTGTTAGTCGCTCCTCATTATCCAAATAAATAAATACATTAATTTCATCTCCTTCCTTAAATCCTTCAGGAACATATGCATTTGGTAATAAAACCTGGTTAAAAGGATCGTCACCTCGAAGATAAAACCCTTGAGGTTCTTTTCGAACACTAGTCAGTGTATTGAACTCACCAATCTTGAAATCATTCATGACTCAAAGGTACTCTTAAAAAATTCATTTCTCATGCAAAGCAACTAAAAGCAAACCATAGCGTCATGGGAACACTTTACAAAACCACCCTAAACCCTTATTTTTGCATCATGAAAAATTTTTCCTGCCTGATATTGATTTGCAGTATTCTTATTTCTTGTAAAAGAGATAAATACACCACATGGGATACCAACATGACTGCACCTCTTGTAAATTCAGAATTAACGGTTGAAGAACTTTTACAATCAGAAAACGTCATAGCTAATGAAGACAGTAGCCTAAAGATTGTTTATTCTTCAGAGTTGTTTTCGATAACAACAGATAGCTTTGCGCAACTTCCAGATACTACTTTCGAATTAAGTGCAAGTTTAGAAAATCTTGAACTTCCTAATGACACCATAGAGGTTAGAATAACTATGGGAGAAATAATGAGAAATTCTGATAATTTCATTATTCAAGCCTTGTACAATCTACATGGATCACCTTCTCCATTTTCTGCATCAACATCAATCGAAGTGAGCGGCGAATCTTTTGATTTTTCAATGGTTGAACTTTTTGATGAATTAACCTTGGATACAGGAGTTGCCGAAGTTGTATTATCTAATGAAATGCAATATGACTTAACAAATATTCAATTTCAATTAGGTAACGCTCCTCAACCGGGAGGCGATCTATTAATCAGCGACACATACTCTTCTCTCGCTAAGGGTAGCACTATAAGCGAAACCTATTCTTTGGATAGCGGCACAGTAATTTTATCCGATCTTGTTGGGCAAATAATTAATTTAAACGTAAGCGTTAATCTTATTGCAGGAGTGACAATTATAGACACCTCTGAGTATATTTCAGCTAAAATTATTGTTAAAGAAATTAAACCTTCCGAAGCTATTGCTGTATGGCCCGATCAAAATATAATCGAGGTAACAGATGAGGTTCCCTTTGCATCAAATGTGACAATTGACTTCAAAGAAGCTACTATCAGGGGTGGTGAATTATACTTTGAAATTGAATCCACCATAAATGATTCTATCTTTCTAACATATACCATTCCCAACCTTGTTAAAGACGATGTTGATACATTTTCAGTTGATGTAGTCGTGCCTCCAAGTACTGATTCAAGTGAAGGAAATAGGACAACTCTTATAAAATCATACCCTATGACAGGTTATCACTTTACCTTTAATGGTCTTGGATATAGTACCCCTACCTTAGACGATGACGAAATAAACAAGTATGTCACCAAATTAACCGCAAAAATAAAATACACCGGTGAGAAAAAACGAATATCACTTAGTGACAGACTTTATGTTAAAGCGCAAGTTCGTGATTTGCTGCCAACTCACGCAAGTGGATTTTTAAATAATAAAATTGTAAGCTCGGGTCCATCGGTTGTGTCATTTGAAGCATTTAACCAAATCAAATCCGGACAGTTTGATATTGAGGACGTGAATTTTGAAATTGAAGTTGACAATGGTATTGGTGGATCCGCTGAGGCAGAGTTTTTAGAAGTCAAAGGAACCAACTTTAAAGGAGAGGAAGTTTTACTTGATTTCATGGGAAATGAAACAATGGAAATTAATTCCGCAAAATACCAGGGGGATATTGAAAACTACCGAACAGAACATATTACTACCACAAAATCACTTGATCCAAATAATTCAAACATTGATGATTTTATTGAGAATTTACCAAAAGAAATCAGTTATAATGTAAATGTTGAATTAAATGCCAATGTTCCCAACCCTGGTGAGAGAGCCATTGTAGAAAATGACACTCCCCCTAACTTCATTCACTATTTGGATGAAGTAAAAGCACGTTTAAATATGGAAATACCTCTTTCTATTGTGACAGACTCTCTCGTATTAGTTGATACGCTAGATTTTAATTTAAATACAAACAATGATAATGAAGTTGAAAGCGGAAAATTCAAACTATTAGTAAACAATGGCTTTCCATTTGATGCAAATACATCGCTTTATTTTATGGATGAAACAGGATTAATTATTGACTCCCTATGGATTGACCAAACTATTACAAGAGGAACTGTTAACAATTCAGGAGTGGTTTCTAGTCCAGTTCAAAGTGTGATCGAATTTGAAATATCAAAAGAACAAATGGAAAATATACAATTAGCATCAAAACTATACATTGAGGCAGGGTTCCACACTTTTGACATCACTAATCCCGAAAAAGAATATTATAAAATATACAGTCACTACTCCTTTGGTGTAAAACTAGTTGGAGACTTTAAATATCAGTTCTCTAACTAACCTTTATTTATATGAAAAAGCTCGTTATTCTATTTTATATACTTGGATTAAGTATGACCAGTATATACGCGCAAAACAATTTCGTTGTGCCAGATTCAACAAATCAGATTGTTTTTAACGCCATTGGTGGAGTTGGTTCAACTAAGCTCCCGCAAGCATTTTTAAATAAATTTATTTTCCCTGACTACATCAATAATGAATTAAAAGATGCTGCATCTGAGCAATTATCTTCCACTAATCTCTTTGGAGGCGAGTTAGGAGGAAATCTTACTGCTCTATTTAATTTCAAAAGGAAAAAAGAATCAAAAACACAGTTTTTTTATGGTTTGAGTCTCGGGACACAGTTCGAAGGAAACCTAAATTTCACCAAAGACTTTTTCAACCTGGTTTTTTATGGAAACCAACCATTTTCTGGTCAGTCTCTTTCATTAAATGAAACATCATTTAAATCTATCTCTTACTCTTACATAGAAGGCTCTTATGGGTTTAAGCGTATACAGAAAACCGGTAATTCAAGTATATGGATTGATGCAGCGTTGTTAGTTGGACATGGCTTTTCAGATTTTGAAGTTGGTTCTGGATCTATATTTACAGAAGAAAATGGAGATTATATTGATATTCGTTTGAAGAAGAGCTCACTTGAGCGATCTGATTCCGTTAATACAAGTCTTAATAAGGGCCTTGGATCTAAATTTGACATCCACTATGCCCGGCAATCATCCTCCTATACATTCCTTTGCTCCGTTGAAAACATTGGAGGAATTCTCTGGAATAATGTAACACATGCTAACCTTGACACCACCTTCTCTTTTGAAGGAATTGAAGTTGGAGATATTTTTCAATTTTCAGACTCTGTTTTAAATCAAGTTTCGTCAGTGGATAGTTTCGTAGAAACTCAAGTAGCAAATAAGTTTAAATCATTACCCCTTAATATTTCTCTTTATTATAACGGTCAATTTGAAAAATTTGAATTTGATCTTTTCCTTAAACATCGGTTTTTAGTGAATTATACGCCATTTTTCCGAGCTGGACTTTATTTAAAATCATCTGTTTTTAGTCCGGGCGCTACTATTGCATACGGAGGATACAGTGGATTTCAAGCAGGAATAAACGGAGATCTTTACATCAATAAGTTAATCAAACTACAAGTAGGAACTAATAATATTCTTGGTGCTATATTCCCAAACCAAAGTTCCGCACTTGACATTTATACAGGTTTAAAATTCAGTTTCTAGCAATAAAAATACGTCCTTCAAACCTAAATTCACTATACATCCCCCCATCTCAACCTTTATAAGGTTTAAAATCGCTTTTTAATTAATCTCAAAAAGAAATGACTAGGAATACTGAGCAGGATATAATGTTTTTAGATTATAATCAGAAACCATCACTTCTCCGTAAGCACCAGCAGATTTAATTCTGAATAAATCTCCTCTAACTGTTTGTGGCAGCTCAAGATCTTTTGCAAAACAATCTGTGCTTTCGCAAATAGGACCAACAACATCATATTTAATGATTTCTGAAGAGCTTGAAGAAATGTTTTCCAACTCATGATGCGCACTGTAAAGCATTGGCCTTATTAACTCAGTCATTCCAGCATCTAGTATGGCAAAGTTTTTTTTCAAACCATTCTTAATATATAGTACTTTTGAAATTAATGAACCACATTGCCCAACCAAAGAACGTCCTAATTCAAAATGAACCTCTTGCTCGGGTCTTAGCTCTAAAAATTCATTGAAAATTCTAAAATACTCAGCGAAATCAGGAATTTGTCCATCTGGAGAATGGTAATCAATACCTAAACCACCACCTGCGTTAATTACTTTAACAATAATTTGACGAGAGTAAAACCACTGCTGAATCGTATTAATTTTAGATGTTAGATTCTTAAAGGAAGTCAAATCTGTAATTTGAGATCCAATATGAAAATGCAAACCAATCAGCTCAATGTGGTCGGATTTTTTCAACACCTCTAAAACATCATCCAGCTCCCACATATTTATACCAAACTTATTCTCAGACAATCCTGTTGTAATATACTTATGTGTATTGGCATTCACATTGGGATTAATCCTTAATGCTGTTTGTGCCGTTTTACCCTTTGCAGCAGCTAGTTCATTAATTACTTCAATTTCCTGAACACTCTCACAATTAAAGCAGAAGATATTTAAATCAAGGGCTGCGTTGATCTCAGCATCACTTTTACCTACACCAGCAAAAACGACTTCACTTGGTTTAAAGCCTGATTTAACCGCAGTTTCTACCTCTCTTCCACTTACGCAATCTGCACCAAATCCCTTCTCTGAAATGCACTTCAAAATAGGTTCATTAAAATTGGCTTTAACTGCATAATGCAAATGAAAATTGTACTTATCCGCTTCTCTTTTTGCGAAATCCAATGTTTCATTCAACAACTCCATATCGTAATAATAAAAAGGCGTAGGAAGCGCCTCAAATTTATTTAGCAATTCAGTGTTCATCATAAAATCTATTATACAGAAATGTCCCGCTTACTAGCGGGACATTTAATTATTTATATTGTTTACGTTTTAAAAATTAAACAACCCGTCATTTAAGGACTGTAGGGCTTTTTGTTTGTATTCCCCATCAACAACCAATGAAACATTATGCCTTGACCCACCATATGAAATCATTCGTATAGGGACATTTTTAAGCGCTTCAAAAATATTAATCGCCACACCTTCAGTTTCACTCACCATATTTCCAACAATACACACTATCGATTGATCATTATCCACTTCAACAATACCAAAAGCTTCTAACTCCGAGACAATTTTATCGAGATTAGAGGTATCATCAATCGTTAATGAAACAGCCACCTCTGAAGTTGTAATCATATCAATTGGGGTTTTAAATCGTTCAAAAACCTCAAAAACACTTCTTAAAAAACCATAGGCTAACAACATTCGGGCAGATTTAATCTTGATTGCTGTAATACCATCTTTTGCGGCAATAGCCTTTACTAATCCTTCACCTGTTTCCTTAGAAATTGTTGTCCCTTTGGCTTTCGGATCCATTGTATTCAATAATTTAACTGGAATACCTAATTCAGCAGCAGGACGAATAGATTGAGGATGAAGAATTTTAGCTCCAAAGTAAGCAAGCTCTGCAGCTTCATCAAACGACAATTTAGCAACCGGTTTTGTTTTATCCACTACTCTCGGGTCATTATTGTGCATACCATCAATGTCTGTCCAAATTTGAACTTCAGAGGCATTTACAGCATTACCAACGATTGAGGCGGTATAATCAGAACCTCCTCTCTTTAAATTATCAATTTCACCAAACGAGTTTCTACAAATATATCCTTGAGTAATAAATAGCTTGATTCCTTTTCTTTTATCAATTTCTTGTGCAGCATGCTCCCTGATGTACTCCATATCAGGTTCCTCGTCTCTATTTATTCTCATAAAATCCAAAGCAGGAAGCAACGCACTCTCTACACCTCTTTCCTCCAAGAACAAATGAAACATTTTAGTACTCAATAACTCACCTTGTGCCAATAGTGCTCTTTCTTGAAAAAGATTAAACACATTAACAACAAAAGATTTCATAAAATCAAAATGCTCCTTAATAATCAAGTTTGCTTTTTCTTTAAATTCATCCGCAATGTAAAGAGACTGTACCGTATCAAAATATTTATGCTCTAAATCAGCAATTGCCCTTTTGGCACCACTTTTATCATCAGCATATAATTTATCTCCAATAGCAACCAAACTGTTTGTTGTACCTGACATAGCAGACAAAACGACAATTTTAGGCTCATCATTCACAACAATATCTGCGACCCCTTTCATGCGCTCTGCAGAACCAACAGATGTACCTCCAAATTTTAAAACTTTCATATTACTTTATCTAAAGTTAGTCTTCTCTATAAAGATATGATATTTCAAGGATGTTTTCTAGGTCAATTTAAAAGAATTCTTAGGCCGTTTAAAATTTTAAAAAAAGAGCTAATCATTTAAGTATATTGACTGAAATTAATTTGAGAAAAGTAAGGATTGTATGTGATTATTCGTCCTGCGTCCTCATGAACTCGTTACGAACACTTTTGGTTCTCATCCCCCTTGTAAGTTTGTGCCAACAAAAAACCCCTTCGGTTTATGTACTGAAGAGGTTTATTTATTTTGCGGTGTGAGGGGGATTCGAACCCCCGGTACGAGTTACCCCGTACGCCAGTTTAGCAAACTGGTGGTTTCAGCCACTCACCCATCGCACCTTGATTCTGTTTCTAAACAAACAGGAAACCAAATTTAAGGTTAAGATTTGATTTGAACAATAGTCTTTATTATTATTTCAATTTTAAATCGAATTCAATAAAGAATCTATTCAACCCATATTACTTAGGGGTCCAAAATACTTTTTAACCGTGAAACTTATCCAACATGAACAGCGTCAATGGCCTTGGTCAATTTCTCAAATATTTCATCAATCTCTCCAACCCCCTGGATACCAACATGCTTACCTTGAGCTGAATAAAAATCTACTAAAACAGAAGTTTCTTGATTGTATACTGAAATCCTGTTTTTAATAGTGTCTTCATTCGCGTCGTCGGCCCTTCCTGATATTTTTCCTCGTTCTAATAAACGCTTTACTAGTTCTTCCTCTTCAACTTCAAGTGAGAGCATTACCGATACACCAGTTCCTTTAGCAACTAATAATTTATCAAGCGCCTCTGCTTGTGCTTGCGTTCTAGGAAAACCATCAAAAATGAATCCTTTCCCATCAAGATTTTCTGATATTTTATTGTCAATCATACCGATTACAACTTCATCTGGCACTAAATTACCTGCTTCTATTAAGGACTTAGCTTTTACCCCCAATTCTGTTCCGGCTTTCATTTCGCCACGCAAAATATCTCCCGTTGACAAATGAACTAATCCATACTTTTCCAATAATTTTTCCGATTGAGTTCCTTTTCCCGCACCTGGAGGGCCAAATAATACTAAATTCAACATATCTCTTGTAATTTTTTGTTCTTCAAAAGTACCACTTTTTATGAGATATAGTGCACACTATGGGTATTTACCTTAAATAGGTTAAGTTTGTATTATGGAAAAAGGTTTTTCGCCCAACATAAAGATTGGGGTTCTTGGAGGAGGTCAATTAGGAAGAATGCTTCAACAAAAAGCGTTAGATTTTGGTTTAGATCTTGCTTTTATAGATCCCGACGGCTCTGCGCCATGTAAAGAAATTAGTTCTCGATTCTTTAAAGGCGACTTTAAAGAATTTGACACTGTGTATGCTTTTGGAAAAGGACGTGATATCATTACGATAGAAATTGAAAATGTTAATGTAAAGGCACTTGAAAAACTTCAACAAGAAGGGGTTAAAGTTTTTCCTCAACCAGAAGTAATTAAAACAATACAAGACAAAGGTTTACAGAAAATATTTTACAAAGAAAACAACATTCCTACTGCTGACTTCTTTCTTATTGAAAATAAAGAGGAAATTATACAGTTCAAAGATGATTTTCCTTTTATGCAAAAGATGAGAAAGGGAGGATATGATGGCCAAGGAGTCACTCCTATTCGAACTGAACAGGACATGGATCAAGCCTTTAATGTTCCATCAGTTTTAGAAAAAATGGTGGACTTTGAAAAGGAACTTTCTGTTATTGTGGCAAGAAATGAAAACGGAGAAATTAAATCTTTCCCATGTGTTGAATGTGAATTTAATTCTGAGGCCAATCTGGTAGAATTTTTATTTTCGCCTGCAAATATCTCAGTAGAAATTGAAGAAAAAGCGCAATTAATAGCCAAACAAGTTATTGAAAAACTTGGTATGGTTGGCGTATTAGCTGTAGAATTTTTCCTTACCAAAAACGGAGAAATCCTAGTCAACGAAGTGGCTCCTCGACCCCACAACAGTGGACATCAAACAATTGAAGGAAATTACGAGTCTCAATACGGACAACTTTTAAGGTGCCTCTTAAATTTACCTTTAGGTGACACTGAAATTAAAAGACCTTCGGTAATGGTGAATTTATTAGGAGAAAAGGGGTTCATGGGAGACGTGGTTTACGATGGGATTCATAAAATTCTTGAACAACCTGGGGTTTATGTTCATTTTTATGGTAAGACACAAACAAAACCCTTTAGAAAGATGGGCCATGTCACGGTTGTAAATAATTCGTTGGAGGAAGCAAAGAAAATTGCCAAAAAGGTAAAAGAAGATTTAAGAATAATAGCTTAGTTAAATATGATTGCAAAAGTTGGAATTATCATGGGAAGTAAAAGTGACCTTCCCGTTATGAAAGAAGCTGCTGAATTTTTAAATGATTTAGAAATTCCGTTTGAAATCACGGTGGTTTCAGCCCACAGAACTGCAGAAAGAATGGTTGAATATGCGCAATCTGCTGCGGATAGAGGTTTAAAAGTGATTATAGCAGGCGCTGGTGGGGCTGCTCATCTACCCGGAATGGTTGCTTCTTTAACTGCATTACCTGTTATTGGGGTACCTGTTCATTCAAGCAATTCAATTGATGGGTGGGATTCAATCTTATCAATTCTTCAAATGCCAAATGGTATACCTGTAGCCACTGTGGCATTAAACGGTGCGAAGAACGCGGGTATTTTAGCAGCAAGCATAATTGGTTCTTCGGACAAAACTGTGCTTAAAAAAATGGAGAAATTCAAGGCTGGTTTAAGAGATAAAGTGTTAGGAGCGATTGATGAAGTAGAAAATGTAGACTTTCCAATGAACGTTACAAAAAAGTAACATTCACATGATGAAGAAATCCGAGGTAAAGAAATATTATGACGATTACATTACCGAACAATACAATATTGGTGTAAACGATCGTATATTCTTAATGTATGAAAAACTAAAAAACTTAGGCTTATCCCCTACCTCTGATGTTATTGAATTAGGTTGTGGTATTGGTGTAGTAACCCATTTAATTCGTAAAACAGTTACGAAGGGAAAAGTTGAATCAGTGGATCTAAGTGGCGCCTCTATTGAGTTTGCTAAATCTAAAATCAACTATTCAAATGTAGCCTTTTATGAAGGAGACATTACCGAATATCAACCTAAAATAAAGCAGGCAGATTTTGTGACATTATTTGATGTTATTGAGCATATTCCAATTGAACTCCACGAAAAGCTATTTTTGAATGTATCAAAAATGCTTAGAGAAGATAGTTGGTTACTTATTAATATTCCTAGTCCTTCCAGTATTGAGTGGGATAGAATAAATGCTCCAGAGGCCTTACAAATTATTGATCAACCTGTTCATTTGGAATATATTGTACAAAACTGTTCAAAGGCTGGACTTGAAATTATTTCCTTTGATAACTACTCAATATGGGCAGAAAATGATTACAATTTTTTTCTCATTCGAAAAAAGAAAATCTATAGTGGTAAACCTCTTAAACTTTCAAGTGTTCAAAAAGCAAAACGCAAAGTTTGGAGAGAGAAAATAAAACGTTTTTACAACTTTTAATTCTTTTGTTTTTCATTTCCCTAGAATTAATCTCTATTAGTACTATTTGCCTCTTAATTACGTTTAATGAACACCTGTAGATAACTTTCCCAAGAGTATTCATTACCATTAGAAACAATACATTAAATTTAATTAACGTGAAAGTTTGTATTGCAGAGAAACCAAGTGTAGCAGGAGAAATTGCTAAAATCATTGGAGCTAAAGCTCGTAAAAATGGGTATTATGAGGGAAATGGTTATCAGGTAACATGGACGTTTGGCCATCTTTGCACACTTAATGAGCCAGGAGACTACGACGAAGGATTTAAAAAATGGAACCTGTATGCCTTGCCAATTCAACCTACAGAATTTAAAATTAAGGTAATAAAGGATAAAGGTGTTCAAAGTCAGTTTGATAAAATCAAAAACTTAGTCCAAAATGCAACAGAAGTAATCAATTGTGGGGATGCTGGACAAGAAGGGGAATTAATTCAGCGTTGGGTACTTCAACACGCCGGTTGCAAAGCTCCTGTAAAAAGACTTTGGATTTCATCACTAACCGAAGAAGCAATTAAATCCGGATTCAAAAATTTAATGGAAGGAAGTGATTTTGATCCATTATTTGAAGCGGGAAAAAGTAGAGCAATATCCGATTGGCTTTATGGAATTAACGCTACTCGTTTGTTTACGCTTAAATTTGGTAAAAATAAACAAGTGCTGAGTGTTGGTCGTGTTCAAACGCCAACACTTGCAATGATTGTTAAGCGTCATTTCGATATTAAAAATTTTGTTCCTGGTATTTATTTCGAAATAAAAACTGAATACAAAAACACAACTTTCACCTTTGAAAAAGGAAAAATTGAAAAAAAAGCACAAGCTGATGCTTTACTTCTCAAAATGAAAGAAGTCCCTTTAACAATTAAAGACATTAAAATAAAAGAGGGAAAAGAACACCCTCCTAACCTTTTTGATTTGACATCTCTCCAGGTTGAAGCCAATAAGAAATTTGGATTGAGTGCCGAACAAACGCTTAATACTGTTCAATCATTATATGAAAAGAAGCTTGTTTCTTACCCTAGAGTGGACACAGTGTATTTACCAAACGATCAGTATCCTAAAATTAAAGGAATACTTCAAGGACTACCAATGTATAAATCACTAATAGATCCTTTACTTCAAAAGTCCATTAAAAAAAGTAAAAAAGTATTCAATGACAATAAAGTAACCGATCATCATGCCATTATTCCAACAGGTATTAACGCATCAAATATTAATGGTAACGAGGCGCATATTTATGACTTAATCGCTCGAAGGTTTATTGCTGCTTTTCATCCTGAGTGTAAGGTATCAAACACATCTGTATTGGCTAAAGTTGATAAATATGCATTTAAGGCCAATGGAAAACAAATTTTAAACCAAGGATGGCGTATTGTATATCAATCACAACAATCTGCTGCAAAAGAAGATAAAACATTACCACATTTCGAAAAAGATGAATCGGGACCTCACTCACCCTCAATTTCAAATAAAAAAACTTCGCCACCAAAGCCGTTTACTGAAGCCACACTTTTACGAGCAATGGAAACAGCAGGAAAAGAAGTTGAAGATGAAGAATTAAAACAGGTGATGAAGGAAAACGGTATTGGTAGACCTTCCACAAGAGCTAATATAATAGAAACGCTTTTTCGAAGGAAATACATCGAAAAAAAGAAAAAGAATATTCTCCCTACAGAAATTGGAATAAAGCTTATTCAGTTAATTGACAATCCAACACTAAAATCACCGCGATTAACTGGTCAATGGGAAAAGAAAATGAAAGACATTGAAGCCGGAAAATTTAGTGCCGATGAATTTATCCTTGGAATGCGTAAATTGGTGAATGATCTCGTAAGGGAAGTGTCTTCTGTAAATCCTCATGCCAGTGTTTTAAAATGTCCTAAATGTGAAGTTGGCAGAGTGATAAAAGGTAAAAAAGCGTTTGGGTGTACCGAGTGGTTAAATGGCTGCTCTTTTACAATACCTTTTCAAATTCATCATCATTCAATTGATTCAAAGCTGGCAAGTAACTTAATTCATTATAGAAAAGTTCTTATTAATAAAGACAAGAATGGAACTGAAACGACGGCCTTTTTAAACAATGATTTTTCATCAGAAATAAGAACTGAATCTCCACTTAAAGCAAATTGTCCAAAGTGTGGAAACGGAATGATCAAAAAAGGAAAATCGGCTTTTGGTTGTTCCCAGTTCAAAAAGAGCTGCGATTTTTTAATCCCTTTTAGTCTTTTACCTGAAAGCACACCAAATAAATCAGTTGAAAAGTTTATTAAGGAAGGACAAATACAAACTTCCGAGAGAATTCTTACGTTTACTAATGAATTTGGAATAGAAAGTGAATAATTCGTTATTCGGCAGCCATGGAATTAAGTGTTTCAGCTAAACTAGACAAAAGAGCTATTCTGTTTTCATCTTCTGTTTCATGTAAATGCTCATTAATGATTAATGAAGCCTCTGTTACCTCATCGTATGGAAAACCTGTTTCAATATTTTCAATAATTGTACAAATTTCAACAATGGTCGTATAATCTGAGATCACAGCAATTTCAACTAAATCAATTAATCGATCTTCTGCGTTGAGCCCAGCTTCCCATATGGAAGCGGCAATATCTGCTCGAAACTCAACAAATTCATCCGACTTTAAGGCATTAAGTAATTCTCCTACAACATTTTGATCTTTAATATTGAAAAGGATCTTTTTTCCTTCCTCCAATGCCTCAGCAGAACCGCTTTTGAATGTGGCCATCAAAAGATGATGAATCACAGCAGGTGATCCATCGTGTGCTACTCTTTTAATCGCAGCAATGACTTTCTTTTCATCTGCCGAAACTAAATCCTTTTGTAATGCTAAAAGCTTTTTATTATCTGCCATATTTTAAAGATAGCAAAAGCCGCTTAAAGCGGCTCTTTTACATAGTTAGATTAGTGTTTATCATTAAGAGGAAGTCCCCATACCATACTGGGTTGCAGATATCGATCCTCCATTCTTAAAATAATAATTTCCTCCATAGGATGTTTTTACCCATTTATATTCTGTTGCCTTCCCTTCCTTGACAACAACTACTATCGTAATTACCCTATTTTTCTCTTCAATCTTACGAGTATGTTTACCTTCGCCATATTTGGCGGCCATCGTATTTAAATACTCCGCTTTCTCTACTCCTTGTAATCGTGATATGTCTACCTCTTTTGGTTCTGAGGAGGTAACTAATGCTTTTGCACTTTGTTGTTGTTGTTTTTTATAATCCTCTACGGCTTTTTTCCTGCGTTCTGATTCAGCTAAAGCCTCTTTTCTTTTTGCCTCTTCGGCCAACTTTACCTTAGCAATACTATCAGCCTTTTCCTGTTCTCTTTTTACGGCAAGTTCAGCCGCAATTCGTTCCTCTTCTGCCTTTCGTTTAGCCTCCTCTGCTTTTTTAGCTGCAGCAGCAACCTCAGCAGCTATTCTTGCCTCTTCCTCCTTTCTTCTTTCTTCTTCTTCCAAAGCTTTTCGAGCGGCCTCTTCAGCTTTTCTTTTTTCTTCAGCTGCAACCCGAGCAGCCTCTAGCGCCTTTTGTTTTTCCTCTTCGAGTCGCTTGCGCTCAGCTTCAGCCTCAGCTTTAATTCGAGCTAATTCAACTTGCCTTAAACTATCCTCTATTGCTTTTTTTCTTGCCTGTTCAGCCAATTCACGCTGACGCTCTGCTTCCAGCCTTCTCTCTTCTGCTTCTTGTGCTGCTTTGCGCTCTGCTTTCAATCGAGCTCGTTCTTCTCGTGCTTTTCTTTGAGCTTCAAGCCGAGCTAATTCTTCTTCTTCAGCTTTTTTACGAGCTTCCTCTTCACGCTTTAATCGCTCCTCTTCCAACTTCTTTTGTCGCTCTTCCTCTTCTTTTTTAGCTAATTCCTCCAAACGTTTTCGCTCTTCTTCTGCTTTTCGAGCTTCCTCCTCTATTCTCTTTCGTTCCTCTTCTGCTTTCCGCTCCTCTTCTTCTTTTCTCTTTCGTTCTTCTTCTTCCTTTCTAAGTCTCTCCTCTTCTTCTTTTCGAGCGGCTTCTTCTGCCGCCTTGCGAGCTTCTTCTTCTTTTCGTAATCGCTCTTCTTCCTCGGCTTTACGTTTAGCTTCAGCTTCGGCTGCTAGCCTGGCCTCCTCGGCTAAACGCGCTTCCTCCTCTTTTCTTTTCCGTTCCTCTTCTGCCTCTCTCGCGGCCTTTTCTGCTTCTGCTGCTAAACGTTTTTCTTCTTCCAGCCGAATTCGTTCTTCTTCTGCTTTTTTAGCCGCTTCTTCTGCAAGCCTTCGTTCCTCAGCTAACTTTGCTTCCTCAGCTTCTCTTTTTAAACGCTCCTCTTCTGCTTTTCTAGCCGCTTCCTCTGCCGCTTTCTTGGCTGCCGCTTCCCGCTCGGCAAGTATTTTTAACTCAGCCTCTTTGGCTTTACGCTGCTCTTCTGCTCTTCGTTGCTCTTCCTCCAATCGTTCCTTTTCTGCCTTTGCTGCAGCTTTTGCCTCCTCTGCTTTTCTTTTTTCCTCTTCTGCCCTTCTCTTTTCCTCTTCTGCAGCTTTTCTAGCTTCTTCTCGCGCAGCTTCCTCTTCTGCTTTTTTCTTTTCAAATTCAGCTTTGGCTAAATCGTCTTCTTTTCCTTTCTGCTCGTCCTCTAACGCTTTATTTTTCTCTCGAATTTTCTTCTCTAAATCTCTTAAATCAGATGAAACTTCATCATCATAATCCCAATCAAAATCAAAAAGCCCTATTTTCTTTATATACCCTACTTTGGCAACGGGTTTATCAAACACCTCCTTAGAGCCATCCAACGGTTGTTCAATCATTTTTAAATCCAGATCGGATGTCATATTCTCTGCTTTCTCATCCTCTGGCAATTGGGCATTTACTGTGAAATTAATTGTAACAAACCCCTCTCTTTCCACAACAACTTTATAAATTTTACCAAATGGAAAATAAATTAAAGCTCTTCCTCCAGCTGTTGCTGCTATTTTCAAACTTATTTTAGCACCTGAATCATCATAAATAGAAATAATAGGGTCTTTGACCCTTGTTTTGGATTTAAGGAAGGTCGCAAGCTCTAATGTTGGCTCATTATTTTGAGCACCTACATTTTGATGTAGAGCGAACAACGTTATTAAGACTAAAAAGTATAATTTTTTCATAAACCAATTCAATGAATCAAATTATTCTACTAAACTGTTAAAATTTCTATAAATAAACCAACGATTATACCAGATTTTTCAAACAAGTACTCACTTGTTCTTTCTCCTGTGACAAATCCACAATATACTTTCGTTCTATTTTATCAATCACCACTAAAATACTATTTAAAAATTGCTTATTTGCAGAGGATCTGGGAAATAACGGCTTATGGTTCAGTGACCGATTCAACCCCTCCAATTCACATATCAATTCAATAAGGTTCTGAGTAATTAATCCTTCTTTAATTTTTTTCCAAATTTTATCTACCGCTTTGGTATTAGGATGAACGAAATCATCATTAAAAAAAGAATAATCTCTTAAACAATCTATTACATATTCATAAATCGGTAAATATTCAATATTTGCCTCTAATCGAGTCAAATGTTTTGCTGCAATCAAAAGTTCTGCCTTACTGATTTGATTATCAATTAAACTCTCTTTTACATGCCTAACAGGACTTATTGTTAAATAGACTTTTATTTTAGGGTTTGCTTTTACGATGAGACCTATGCATTGTTTCAATTTTTTAACAATCTCTCTTGAGGAGGTTATGGAACGTTTGAAAAGAGTTTGTGGTTGCTTATGACAACTCGCGACAACCTCTCCTCTAAATTTACGTTCGACCGATGAACCAAGTGTTAAAAACAATCGATTACAGCGCAAAAGAAACGCTTTTAATTCTAAAAGTTTGTTATTTGCATCATTTACTGCTTCTTCCTTGGTGAATCGAGCTAATGAACTACCCAACTCATAATTGAACCAGTAATCTTGAAATTCAAAAAAATCAGAAGCTTCAAAAAACAAATCATTCATTGCCCTATGAATTAATCGCACTATTGCTTCAGGATGAAATAAAACACCAAAAGGATTAATCATTGTATTCAATTTATTTTGCTGAAACCTCTTTCCTATTTCCTCTGAGAAACACGACCCCAAAAATAAACAGTTATCTGTCAGCTCTATTTTAGGAAAATGTGTTGATAATTTTAAATCTAAACGCTCCATGTAGTATGTTTGTAAAACAAATATAATTATGAAGATTGAGGATTGTTTTTATTTTGGTAAAATTGGAAAATCAAAAGGCTTTAAAGGCGAGGTAAATATCATTATCGATAAAGACTCCCCTATTCTTCCTCAAGATCTGGATGGTGTTTATATTGAAATTGGAAATAAGTTAATTTTCTACCCACTAGAGCGTTTTAAAATCACAATCAAAAACAATGGTCTTGGAAAATTTGAAGGGATTAATTCTGATAATGATGTTGAACGTATAAAGAATAGGGCAATTTATCTTTCTAAAACGAACCTTCCTCCGTTACAGAAAAACGACTTTTTCCTACATGATTTAGAAGGAACCAAATTAATTGATTCAATCCGAGGTGAAATAGGAAGAATAACTGAAGTCAATACCCAAACTGAACAAACTTTACTGTTTGTTAACTATGAGGGCAAAGAAATCATTATTCCTTTTGCAGAAGATTTCATCATGGATATCAATCATTCTTCAAAAACCATTACCCTAAATTTACCTGAAGGGCTCATTCATCTTAATGACTAATTCAAAAAAACCATTTCAATTCAAAAAATTTACAGTGGAGCATGATAAATGCGCCATGAAAGTGGGTTTTGATGGTGCTTTATTAGGCGCTTGGGCAACACATCCCAACCCTGACAAAATTTTGGATATTGGCACAGGAAGTGGATTAATCGCCTTAATTCTGCGTCAACGATTTCCCAATGCAATCATCCACGCTATTGAACCAAATCAGAACGCTATTCATCAAGCGAAAATTAATTTTGATCACTCTCCATTTGATAAAAGCATTGAATTGTTTCCGACCAAACTACAAAATTTTATAGTAAGCTATACGTATGACCTTATCCTGTCAAATCCTCCTTTTTTCACTGAAGACACTGGCAGTGTTGATGATAACAGAAATGAGGCTCGACAGGAAAAATATCTTCCACTTAATGAGTTATTAAACAGCGTTAAATCGCTTTTAAATGAATCCGGGAAGTTTATTTTTGTTTACCCTACTTGGGAAACAAAAAGAGTTTGTGAAGCCATTAAAAAAGAACACCTATTCATTGTCTGTCAAACTACCATTTATTCAAGCGTAAACAAACCTTCTAAAAGGACAATTTTTGAAATTCAAAAAGCTCCTTGCTCTACAGAGTACTCTGAGTTTGTTTCTGGAAATCAAGATATTGGATACACGCCTACCTACAAGAAACTGATGCAAGACTTTTACACTATTTTTTAGTTGTCCTGCGCTTGTCCTATGTTTTTATTTGGAACAATGAAACATACCATTATTTTAGCACTGTGAAGTATTTCATTGGTTTTATAGTATTTTTTGTTAGTCATTTAACCAAAAGCCAGTTAGTATGTGATTTCCAAATAATGAACGACACCGTAATTTGCGGTCCCTCTGAGGTATTACTTTGGCAAAAAGGCATTCATCTCGGTAAGTCGAAATGGCTTGGCTCTAACTTTACGAGTTCTGACACCCTGCCAATTACTTCCGCCTATATTGATCAAACAATGACGTTTTATGCGACGAATAGAGTGTTAGATCCTATTAACCTGATCGAAAATGGTAATTTTGAAAACGGCAATGAAGGATTCACCTCTATGTATGATCTAAGTTGCATAAATGCTATGATGCCGCCAGGCAGCTACTGTATCAATAATAAAACAAATATTTATTGGCCACTATGGAATAGTTGTATTGATCACACTTACAAGGACGGAACTGGCTTAATGTATGTTACTGATGGTGCTCCTGTTATAAACGAACATATCTGGTGTCAATCTATTGATGTAGAATCGAATACCGATTATGCTTTTTCCACATGGATTACCAGCGTTATATCTACCGAACCTGCAATACTACAATTTACAATAAACAATAAAGAAATTGGCTCGTCTTTTACTGCTTCAGAAAATGAATGTGAATGGAATGAGTTCTTTGAAATTTGGAACTCTGGTTTAAATACTTCTGCAGAAATATGCATCACAAATGAGAATACAGCCGTGAATGGCAATGACTTTGCTATGGATGATATATCATTTCAAAAAGTTTGCTATCACATTGACTCTGTTACTATTGAGGTCATAGACACTTTTGATTTTAATCTTAATCAAGACACTTCAATTTGCCCTGGAGACATTATTCTTTTGAAACCAGATACGGTTTTTAATAATGATTTCAATTATCGCTGGGACACAGGGGAAAGCACCTCTCAAATCAGTATTTCAGATATAGGAATACACACACTCACTATAACCCATAATGTTTCAGGGTGTGCAAAAAGCAAATCTGTTAACATAAGCTCAATAGACACCCCTGTAAGTCAACTTATAAATGACACCACAGTCTGCTTATCAATTAATAATGGTGTTGAATTGTATGCAGGAGAGGCCAAATGGATAAAATGGACGCACCCAAACGGAACAGACTCCTCTAAAACATTTATTGCCACTGAACCAGGATATTACGAGGTTATCTTATCCAATGGAGAAAATTGTGCCATTACCGATCGGATTACTGTAGAAAATTTCTGCGCGACGGATCTTTTCGTACCTAATTCCTTTACCCCAAATGGAGATTTCATTAATGACACATTTGGTGCTAAAGCTACTGCAACCTATTATTATCACTTACAAATCTTTAACAGAATGGGGAAAATCATCTTTGAGACCTATGATTTGAATCAAAAATGGACGGGTGAAAACTCTCCAGAAGGAGCCTATGTATTTTGGATTGATTATCATCAAGCTTCCAGAGAAACTGGTAAACTTGAAGAAAAAAATAAAGTAGGTACGGTTTTATTGATTCGGTAAATAGTTTAAAAGTCATCTTATATGTATGATTACTTTTTGTTGAACTTTTAAATTGATCTCATTTCTTACTTATAACTTTCCCATTATATTTGCAGGCTTAAACGCATATTGTTATGAAATCAAATATCTTATCTATTGTTGCCTTAGTTGCTACATTTATTCTTTACATCCTTCATTTTACAAATGACTCATCAAGTAATGTTGAATTGGATAAACCTGTAATGGAAGCAAAAATCGACTCACTTAAGAATCAATCCACTTTAGTTAAAGATAGTTTGTCATTGGATTCACTAGAAACAGCAAGTTTTAGTAGAGTTGGTGTTCTAGATGTTTTTGATGTTATTGAGGGTTGCCCCGTGTTAGCCAAAACGTTTAAGAAAAATCAGGCCGAATTAAAATCTTTACAGCAACGTCAATATAATATTGAAAAGAACCTTTACGATTATCAAGAAGCTAAACAAAAAGAACTCACTGAAAAACAATCAAAAGGAACATTACTTCCTTCAGTTTTAGAATACGAACAAAAAGTACTTTATCAAAAATCAATTGAAGCAGAACAAGCGATAAAAAGCCTTCAGCCTCTTTTCATAAAATTACAAGAGCGCGAAACAAAAAATGGTGCTGAAAGAAATAAGATTATAAAAAAAGCGATTGATATTGTGAATAATCAATTAAAACTAGATTACATTCTTGTGAATAATGGAACAATGAATAATGTTATTCCGCTAAGTGATACAAACAACATCACCAACGTAATTATTTCCACAATCAATAATAAACTTTAGGCTAACATGTTTATTGCTCAAGAAAAAAAACGAAACAACATTATTGAATATTTGCTTTATATGTGGCAAATTGAAAACATTATTCGTGCTTGTCAATTTAACATAGAGTTAATAAAATCTCAGGTTATTATTCAAATGGGGTTAACGGATAACGACAAAGATTTGGTAATTGACTGGTATAATGATCTTATACAACAAATGAAAAGTCAAAATCTCCAACAGAGTGGTCACTTGTCTTTTACAAGAGATATTATTTCAGAACTTTCTCTTCTCCATCAAACATTACTTAAAACACAAACTGACAAATCATACAATCCATTATACAGTAATGCGAGAGGAGACATTTATGACCTTCAACAAAAGCAACCTAATGAACCAACTGAAATCGAAGCGTGTATTAATGGAATATTTGGGTTATGGATGCTCAAAGTAAGCAAAAAAGAAATTAGTCCGTCTACCCAACAATCGTTTGAACGAATATCAAAAATGCTTGCTCAATTAGGGAAGAACTATCACGAAATGATGGGATCATCTGATTAAAAAATCAACCATTAATTTTTTGATATTGTACCTCATCAATAAATCCTTTTTTGGTTTTAATCCAATCTTTCTTCGTCCCAATTTTTTGATAATTCAAACGCTCAAACAAACGTAAACTTGGTAAATTATCTTCTCCAATGTTCGCATAAAGCTGATGAAGATCAAGGTGATTAAAACAATAGTCTTCGAGTAGTTCAATTGCCTCCCCTGCGTAGCCCTTGCCCCTTGACTTTGGATCAATCAAAATGCCTATTCCTGCCCGCTTATGTTTTGGATCAAAATCAAACAAGTCAATCAAACCTACTGGAACTTTTAAATAATTAACAACTACTAAACGCAATTGTTTTGACGTAAACACATCAAGATGCTGGGCATCTAGGTATTGACGAAGCACATATTTTGAAAAAGGTGCCAATGTATGAGATACTTCCCAAACTTTTGGATCATTCTCCCAAGTATAAATTAAATCCAAATCAGCTGGTTCTAAAGCCCTTAACGAAATAGCATCACCCTTTAACAACATAAAACAAACTTAGGGATTTTTTTAAATGCATAACACTTAAGAATGGGGATGTAAAAAAAGATCTTAACTTACAATTATATATTAAGATCAACTTAAACTTTTTGGCATAGCCTCGTGAATAGCCTCATTAACCTCAAAAACAGAGTATTTTCTCATCAATAATTCACCTTTAGACATCGCATCATCTAAGTTTAATTGGTAGTATCCTTCAATTATGCCTTGCGCATGTAATTTTGGAAGTAAGTCAAAAATCAAATGCACATCATGAACCTCCGTTTGATACGAAGAATGCACAAAATCTTTAATTGGACTTAAGCATGTAGCTGCTCCAATATCTACACGAGGATACGCCTTTACAACAGCTCTAACAGACGCCAACATCTCTTCATCAGTATACAAACTAGGTAGTTTTAGCTTAACAAATACACTCTCAATATGTTTTTGTTGAATGTGTTGTAAATATATATTTACATCCTTATCAAATGTAGGTCCTTTCGTACTGATCCCATATACCTTTCCTGAAACTGTTAATGACAAATGTGGAGGCACAGTTCTAGCATTAAGAATAAGTAAATAAACCCCTTCATACAATTGCTCTTTTACAAGAGGCTGAAGATTTAATATTTTATATTGTGACGTCAATAGTTCCTTGAAAAACAAATTCTGCTGGACCCTCTAGCCAAATATTTTGATAACCTGTTTTAGTTGGCTCAAATTTAACTTTAAGGTTTCCACCAAGTGCCTTAACATTGATTTCATTTCCTTTAAACTGTCCAGTTGCATGAGCAGAAAGTACTGCCGCTGTCACCCCAGTTCCACAAGCTAAGGTTTCATCCTCTACGCCTCGCTCATATGTTCTAATGTTTAGCACTCCATTCTCTAAACTTATAAAATTGACATTTGTACCCTCCTCTTTGAATCGAGCATTATATCGAATAGATCGAGCACGCTCCAACATATCAAACTTTTCAAGATTTGATTCAAAAGCGACATAATGAGGAGAGCCTGTATCTAAAAAACAATACCCAGGACCTTTTTCTAGATCATTAATATCTCCCATTTTTAAACTTATCCACTCTCCTTCCTCATTTAATACAGTGTTGGCATTATGAGGGCCATCCACAGCTAAAAAATAACTCTGATCATTTACAACACCCATTTTTTTTGCAAACGCAACAATACATCGAGCACCATTACCACATAAGGTAGATTCATTGCCATCAGAATTGTAATATATCATTTCAAAATCATAGCCTTCCTTATTTCTTAGAAGCATGAGTCCATCAGCACCAACACCAAATCTTCTATCGCATAAAAAACGTACAAGCTTGGTGTTTGAACGATCAAACGTATTCCCTCTATCATCAATAATTACAAAGTCATTTCCTGCACCTTGGAATTTAAAAAAATCCATTTTCATTACTTAGAATGTATTAACATTTCTTAACGAACAAAATTAACACTTTTTAACCGGAACAAAATGCCCTAAAGCATATTGACTCGTTAACTTTAAAACACATTAAATAAAAAGAGCGCTCTATGAGAAATATCACTCAAAATATCATTACTGCCAGTTTAGGTGCAGCAATTGCACTTGGAGGTTTTTTCCTTTTAAATAACTCAGAACCCCAGACGATAACTCCAACGATTGTAGAATCCCGTCCTCAAATCAAACTCTCAAACGCTGTTTCCTCCATTGCATCAAATGTACCTTCCTTTGAGGATGCTGCTAAACACTCTGTAAATAGCGTAGTTCATATCAAAACAATATCAACCAATAAACCACATCATTCAGTAGACCCCTTTCAGGAATTCTTTTTTGGACGACCGCAACAACTTCCCAAGCAGGAAATTGCGGGTTCGGGATCAGGCGTAATCATATCCAAAGACGGCTATATCGCTACAAACAATCATGTGGTAGAAGGCGCTACAAAAATAGAGGTCACATTAAATGACAAAAGAACATACAACGGAACAATCATTGGAACTGACCCCTCAACTGACTTAGCATTAATAAAAATTGAAGAGAATGAACTAACACCCGTTTTTTACGGAAACTCTGACAATGTCAACGTAGGTCAATGGGTATTGGCAGTGGGAAATCCATTTAATTTAAATTCCACAGTTACTGCAGGTATTGTTTCGGCCAAAGGACGCAACATTAACATTTTAAAGGAAGATTATGCCATTGAGAGTTTCATTCAAACAGACGCTGCCGTAAATCCGGGAAACAGCGGAGGAGCATTGGTTAATCAAAAAGGTGAACTGATAGGTATTAATACTGCAATCGCATCGAATACAGGCTCTTATACCGGATATTCATTTGCTGTACCCGTCAATATGGTTAAAAAGATCATGGGAGACTTAGCCAAACATGGAACAGTTCAAAGAGCTTTACTAGGCGTTCAAATTCGTGAGTTAAATGCTGATTTAGCTGAGGAGCAAGACATTTCAAATTTAGAAGGTGTTTTTATTTCCAAAGTATTAGAAGGTAGTTCTGCGGATGATGGAGGAATTGAAGAAGGTGATGTTATTCGATCTATCGATGGTGTTCGCGTTACTTCCCCTGCTGAATTACAAGAAAAGATAGGTCAATATCGTCCTGGTGATATCGTAAATATGGAGTTCGAGCGAGCAGGTAAATTACACAGTGCAAAATTCACACTCAAAAATAAACAAGGGACCACAGCTTCAGTTACTAAAGAAGTCTCTTTTTTAGGCGCTGAACTTGGAAAGGTTTCCAATAAGGAAATGAAGGAACTTGGTATTAATAGCGGTGTTAAACTTAAAAATATTACTTCAGGAAAATTTTTAAATGAAGGCTTAAAAAAAGGATTTATAATTACAAAAGTCAATCAAAAAAATATTCATTCACCCAAAGAACTTGTGAAAACACTAGAAGAAACCAAAGGTGGAGTTCTAATTGAGGGAATATATCCTAGCGGGACAAAAGCTTATTATGGTTTTGGCATGAATTAAATCAACAAAAAGACATACAAAAATATGTTTGTTCTCAATTAGCTGTAGTAGCTGATAAATTATAAACCTTCTGGTTTATAGTGTTCTCAATCCTTCCCAAATCGATGGGAAGGATTTTCTTTTAGTGATCACAGATTCATTTTGAAAAAATAGAACGAATAATTCACGCAATCACTCCATAATTTTATGCTAATTTTGCAAACCTATTAAAACGTGGAAAATGATTAACATAACATTACCCGACGGTAGCAAACGCGAATACGAATCTGGTGTTTCTGCACACGATATTGCACTAAGCATAAGTGAAGGCCTTGCAAGAAATGTATTGTCTGCTGAAGTAAATGGCGAGATTTGGGATTCAAACCGACCCATCACAGAAGATTCAAAGGTGAAGCTATTAACTTGGAACGATGAAAAGGGAAAGGAAACCATGTGGCATTCCTCCGCTCATTTAATGGCTGAAGCGATACAGTACCTCTATCCAGAAACTAAATTTGCAATTGGTCCTCCAATTGAAAACGGTTTTTATTACGACGTTGATTTAGGTGGGAAAACAATTTCTGAATCTGATTTTAAAAAAATTGAAGATAAGATGTTAGACTTGGCCCGTCAAAAAAATCCCTTTGAAAGAAAAGAAGTTCCTAAAGAGGAGGCTATCTCCTATTTCAAAGAAAAAGGTGATGAATATAAACTTGAACTTTTAGAAGATTTAGAAGACGGTAACATTACCTTTTACACTCAAGGAGATTTTACGGATTTATGCAGAGGGCCGCATGTTCCTAACACAGGCATCATCAAAGCTGCAAAAATAATGAGCACTGCAGGTGCGTATTGGAGAGGTGATGAAAATCGCCAACAGTTAACACGTTTGTACGGGATTACTTTTCCCAAAGCCAAAGAACTAAAACAGCATCTTCACATGTTAGAAGAAGCAAAAAAACGTGACCATAGAAAATTAGGAAAAGAACTTGGTTTATTTACTTTTTCTCAAAGGGTAGGTCAAGGACTTCCATTGTGGCTTCCCAAAGGGGCTCAGCTTAGAGATCGCCTGGAAACTTTTTTAAAAAACACGCAACAAAAAGCAGGATACCTTCCTGTTGTTACTCCACATATTGGTAATAAAGAATTATATGTTTGCTCAGGGCACTATGAAAAATATGGTGAAGATTCCTTTCAGCCAATTAACACCCCTGCTGAAGGAGAAGAATTACTCCTAAAACCCATGAATTGTCCTCATCATTGTGAAATATTCAATGCTACTCCAAAATCATATAAAGACCTACCTGTTAGGCTTGCAGAGTTTGGAACGGTATATAGATATGAACAATCAGGAGAACTACATGGTTTAACTCGTGTCCGAGGGTTTACCCAAGATGACGCCCACATTTTTTGTCGTCCTGATCAATTAAATGATGAATTTGAAAAAGTCATAAAACTTGTTCAATACGTTTTCAATGTTTTTGGTTTTCATGATTATGTTGCCCAAGTTTCTCTTAGAGATCCCGAGAATAAAACGAAATACATTGGATCGGATAGAAATTGGGAATTATCTGAAAAAGCAATTGTTGAATCCGCAGCGAAAATGGGACTCAAAACGGTTGTTGAATATGGAGAAGCGGCCTTTTATGGTCCAAAACTTGATTTTATGGTAAAGGATGCTATTGGTCGAAAATGGCAATTAGGAACCATACAGGTTGACTATAACCTACCTGAGCGTTTTGAACTAGAATATACTGGAAAAGACGATCAAAAACATCGTCCTGTAATGATCCATAGAGCTCCTTTTGGATCATTAGAAAGATTCTGTGCGATACTTATTGAACACGTTGCTGGAAACTTCCCGCTTTGGTTAGCACCAGATCAGATTGCTATCCTTCCTGTTAGTGATAAATACAACGAAGCAGCGTTAGAGCTTTTAAGTTTCCTAAATAATTCCGATATTCGCGGATTCGTTGACGATAGAAGTGAACGTGTGAGTAAAAAAATAAGGGATACTGAGATTAAAAAAATCCCTTATATGATTGTTTTAGGGGAACAAGAAACCAGTACAGGTACGGTTTCTCCCAGAAAACATGGTGAAGGAGAATTAAATAGAATGACTAATGATGCGTTTGTAGAACACATCAACAATGAAATAAAAAACGATTTAAACAAGTAAAAGCAATTAATGAACCCAAGAGGAAGAAGAAATAAGGGACGTCGTCCGATTAAAAAGGAAGACCCGCACAGAATCAATCAAAACATTCGAATTCCACAAATTCGTCTTGTTGGAGACAATGTTGAGCAAGGAGTTTACGAAACTCGTGAAGCACTAAAAATAGCTCAGGATCAGGAATTAGATTTGGTTGAAATCTCCCCAAAAGCTGACCCTCCTGTATGCAGGATCATTGATTATAAAAAGTTTCTTTACCAACAAAAAAAGAAACAAAAGGAAATTAAAAATAAAACGGTTAAAGTTGTTGTTAAAGAGATTCGATTTGGTCCAAATACCGATGATCATGATTTCAACTTCAAACTCAACCACGCGAAAAAGTTTTTAGAAGAGGGAGCAAAAGTGAAAGCATACGTTTTTTTCAAAGGAAGAACTATTGTGTTTAAAGATAGAGGAGAAATTTTATTGCTGAAATTTGCTCAGGAATTAGAAGAGATAGGGAAAGTTGAAATGTTACCTAAAATGGAAGGTAAAAAGATGAACATGATGATTGCCCCTAAAGTGTTAAAAAAGTAAAGTTTTAATTATTAATTAATATAAGTGTCGTATGCCAAAGATGAAAACAAAGTCCAGTGCTAAGAAGAGATTCAAATTGACTGGAACTGGAAAAATCAAAAGGAAGCATGCTTTTAAGTCTCACATCTTAACTAAGAAAGGGACAAAGCAAAAAAGAAACTTAACTAAAACTGGATTAGTTGATGAAACTAATGAAGGTTCTGTTAAGGCAATGTTGACTATTGGAAAATAATCAACGGAAAATCAGTAATTCAATTAATTTAATTGGTTGTTTGTTAAACCCGGTGTCTAGTAAAAAAAAGTGCTTTAAAATTATAAGCCACTAACCACCAAAAAACTTAAAATTATGCCAAGATCGGTAAACTCGGTAGCGAGTAGAGCAAGAAGAAAAAACACGATGAAATTAGCCAAAGGTTACTTTGG